>Ga0180433_10004350_pt1 | contig 19977 bp, 15 predicted proteins | sample SS_ome_8_FD_132980 | JGI IMG/M metagenome (GOLD analysis project Ga0180433, IMG submission 132980) | Hypersaline lake sediment archaeal communities from the Salton Sea, California, USA - SS_1_D_1 metaG | ecosystem: Environmental > Aquatic > Non-marine Saline and Alkaline > Hypersaline >... | reverse complement strand
CAGTTCGGATCGGGGGCTGAAACTCGCCCCCGTGAAGTTGGAATCGCTAGTAATCGCGGATCAGCAATGCCGCGGTGAATGTGTTCCCGAGTCTTGTACACACCGCCCGTCAAGCCACCTGAGTTGAGGGCACCCGAAGTCGCGAACCCAACCAGCAATGGAGGGAAGTGCCGAAGGTGAACTCAGCAAGGGGGACTAAGTCGTAACAAGGTAGCCGTACCGGAAGGTGCGGCTGGATCACCTCCTTTCTAAGGATAAACTCATTCACTTAATTGTGGATGATCCGGCACGTTTCGCGCTTACCTCTATTAGATTTCAATTTGTATACAGTAGCGAGGATTCTTTGGACAGTTACGTCATAAAAGTTCGAAGGATATCAGATCCGGCTTTGGATACGTAGCTGGCTAGTGTGGCTCTGTGAGCCGCAGTTCCGGTGAAGCCGGGTGCTGCGGCGTTTTTTATTGATCTTTCATAGATAAAACCCATGGCCAGTGCGGGCTGACCGAGCAATAGCCCTGAATGACCGTTAGATTTGGAGGCGTTTGGCGTCTCTTGACAGAAATGGTCAGGCGTGGCATAATACACCACCTTGGGCCTATAGCTCAGTTGGTTAGAGCGCGCCCCTGATAAGGGCGAGGTCGTTAGTTCGAATCTAACTAGGCCCACCAAAGGGTCAAGCTGACTGACTGCAGTTATCAGTTGGTGGGATTTGGACTCTGGCTAGGGGGATATAGCTCAATTGGGAGAGCGCGGCCTTTGCAAGGCTGAGGTTACCGGTTCGATTCCGGTTATCTCCACCATAGATCTTTGACAACTGAATATCGGAAGAAGGTAATAGTGAATCAATCTCTTTGAAGGCGACAGGATCACTTGTCCAGGATCCGGCATTAGCCGGGGAACCGGATGAGTGTTGTCAAGCTACAAAGGGCATATGGTGGATGTCTAGGTGCCAAGAACCGATGAAGGACGTGGCTAGCTGCGAAAAGCTCCGGGAAGCCGCCAGCGGGCATTGATCCGGAGATATCCGAATGGGGAAACCCGCCGGGAGAAAACCCCCGGCACCTTTATCTGAATACATAGGGTAAAGGAGGAAACGCGGGGAACTGAATCATCTTAGTACCCGTAGGAATGGAAAGAAACCTCGACTTCCGTAGTAGCGCCGAGCGAAATGGAAAGAGCCCAAACCGGGTGGACGTGATAGTCTGCAAACGTTGTTCATCCGGGGTCGTGGGACTTGCTATGTCGGTTTGCAGGCCGACAAAGGAGTTACAAAGGGAACTGGAGCCGAACGAGTCTGGAAAGGCTGACCACAGAAGGCGACGGTCCTGTAGGCGAACAGTGTCCCCTCCTCAGCAAGCACCCAAGTAGCGCCAGTCACGTGAAACCTGGTGTGAATTCGGGAGGCCCACCTCCCAAGGCTAAGTATTCTTTGGCAACCGATAGCGCAAAAGTAGCGCGAGCGAAAGATGAAAAGTACGGCTGCTAGCCGAGTGAAATAGTACCTGAAACCATATGTCTACAGAGCTGTGGGAGCACTATGGCGCTTCCTTCGGGAAACGCAACGTGCAACCGCGTGCCTTTTGCATAATGAACCGGCGAGTTACGGTGTATCGCTTGGTTAAGTCCTTATGGGACGGAGCCGTAGCGAAAGCGAGTGTGAATAGCGCGTCTATGTGGTGCGCCGTATACCTGAACCCGAGCGAGCTACCCTTGGCCAGGGGGAAGCGGGTGTAAAAGCCCGTGGACGCCCGAACCCACTTGAGTTGAAGATCGAGGGGATGAGCTGAGGGTAGGGGTAAAAGTCCTATCAAGCTCGGAGCTATCTGGTTCTCCCCGAAATAGGTATAGGCCTAGCCTCATGCAACTACGTAACGGAGGTAGAGCACTGAATGGACCTAGGGGCCCACCAGGCTACCTATTCCAATCAAACTCCGAATGCCGTTGCGACTATCATGGGAGTCAGACTGTGGGGAATAAGCTTCACAGTCAAGAGGGAAACAGCCCAGACCGCCAGCTAAGGTCCCCAAGTTATGCTCAGTGATAAAGGAAGTGAAGGTGCACAGACATCTGGGATGTTGGCTTAGAAGCAGCCATCATTTAAAGAGTGCGTAAATGCTCACCAGTCGAGCTCCTTTGCGCCGAAAATGGACGGGACTAAGCATAACACCGACGCTGCGGAAACTGAAGAGCAATCTTCAGTTTGGTAGGGGAGCGTTCCATTCACGAGTGAAGGAGGACGGTGACGACCTCTGGACGGGATGGAAGTGAGTATGCCGGTACGAGTAGCGACAAAACAGGTTAGAATCCTGTTCGCCGTAAGCCTAAGGTTTCCTGGGGAAGGCAAGTCCGCCCAGGGTTAGTCGGGACCTAAGCCGAGGCCGAAAGGCGTAGGCGATGGATACAAGGTTAATATTCCTATGACCACCTTCCGAGCGTTACCAGCTATGGGGGGACGCAGCAGGATAGGCCGCGCGATCGGCTAGCAAGATCCGTTACGCTTCATAGGGGGCTTTCCAGGCAAATCCGGAAAGCCATTACCCGAAGGAAGCACGAAGGCGTTATGCTTATTAAGAGGCCAAAGCCTACTGCCAAGAAAATCCTCTATGCGAGCTCGGATGTGTGCCCGTACCGTAAACCGCCACAGGTAGGCGAGGAGAGTATCCTAAGGCGCTCGAGTGATCCTCCGTTAAGGAACTCGGCAAAATGGCCCCGTAACTTCGGGAAAAGGGGCGCCCGACCTGGTGAACACACCTGCACTTTCGAGCGCAGTGCTGTGGGAAGCTGGGTTGGGACACAGCAAAGAGGGCCAAGCGACTGTTTACTAAAAACACAGGACTGTGCTAAGTCGTTAAGACTAGGTATACAGTCTGACAAGTGCTCGATGCCGGTCACTCAAAGGGATGGGTTAGCCCCTCGGGGCGAAGCTCTGAACCAAAGGTCCGGTGAATGGCGGCTCTAACCATGAGAGTCCTAAGGTAGCGAAGTTCCTTGTCGGGTAAGTTCCGACCTGCACGAATCTTGTAACGACTTGGCCACTGTCTCAACGGGGGGCTCGGCGAAACTGAAGTATGGGTGAAGATTCCCATTACCCGCGGCAAGACGAAAAGACCCCGTGCACCTTTACTGTACCCTAGTATTGAGTTTTGGTTCAGCATGTGCAGCATAAGCGGAAGACAGCGAAGCAGAGGCGTCAGCTTCTGTGGAGTCACCAGTGAGATACCGCTCTTGTTGTATTGAAATCCTAACCGGGACCCGTGAATCCGGGCTCGGGACAGTGCTAGGCGGGCAGTTTGACTGGGGCGGTCTCCTCCCAAAAGGTAACGGAGGAGCCCAAAGGTTCCCTCAGCGCGGTTGGCAATCGCGCATAGAGTGTAAGGGCAGAAGGGAGCTTAACTGCGAGACCTATAAGTCGAGCAGATGGGAAACCAGGGCCTAGTGATCTGGCGGTAGCTTGTGGTAGCGCCGTCACTCATCAGATAAAAGGTACGCCGGGGATAACAGGCTTATCTCCCCTGAGCGCTCACAGCGGCGGGGAGGTTTGGCACCTCGATGTCGGCTCATCGCATCCTGGGGCTGTAGGCGGTCCCAAGGGTTTGGCTGTTCGCCAATTAAAGCGGTACGCGAGCTGGGTTTAGACCGTCGTGAGACAGGTCGGTCTCTATCTGCCGTGGGCGTAGGACACTTGAAGGAGAGCTTTCCCTAGTACGAGAGGACTGGGAAGGACGAACCTCTGGTGTACCAGTTGTCACGCTAGTGGCACCGCTGGGTAGCTATGTTCGGACGGGATAAACGCTGAAAGCATCTAAGCGTGAAGCCTCCTCCAAGACTAGGTGTCCCAGGCCGCAAGGCCAAGAGGCGCGTTGAAGACTACGACGTTGATAGGCCGGATGTGTAAGCAGAGTAATCTGTTTAGCTGACCGGTACTAATCCGCCCAGAGGCTTGACGACACTCTTCCGTTTCCCCGACAAAGGATGGGGACGGGAGTTACTGATTGCCTTTGAAGATTTTTGTTCACGTTACTTCTTCCGGATTCAGTTGTACGACATTTAGATTTCCCGGTGACCATACTGAAGAGGATCACCCGTTCCCATTCCGAATACGGTCGTTAAGCCCTTCAGGCCGATGGTAGTGCGCCTTCGCGTGCGAGAGTAGGTCATCGCCGGGATAATTATTCAATGGGCTCCATCAGAAGATGGAGCCCATTTTTTTGTACTGTCAATGGCTGGGAATCATCAACGTCAGCGTTGCACAAGTGTGTGACCGCATCGAGGTGCGATCACGGTTGTGAGCCTGGCTGGGTACAACGTTTTACAAAGAGTTACTTCACTTTGTGTGTGAAACTTGGTATATGGTTCTGTGCGGTTGGTCGCGTTTAGCGTTTGCGCTTTTTGTGTTGACTGCAAGAAGGACATGAGATGACGGTGTCAAGGGACAAGTTCTTCAGCTCGGATCGAAGGATGAAACTCGGCTTCTGGGGTCTCGGCCGAGGGATGATGTTTTGTCGCACCTGCGCAAAACTGGGCATAGATGTTGTCGCAGGTTGTGACTTCAATCCGCACCTGCGTGACCATCTCAAGCGGACGAATCCAGACGCGTTTGTGACGGACAATTACGAAGAGTTCTTGGCCCAGGAGTTCGACGGTGTTTTGTTAGCGACGTATTGTCCGGCACATGCTGACCACGCGATAGCGTGTCTTGAAGCAGGCAAACACGTCCTGTCAGAAGTAACTACATTTCACACAATGGCGGAAGGTGTTCGTCTTGTAGAGGCAGTGGAGAAGAGTGGATTGGTTTACAATCTTGCCGAGAATTTCCCCTTTTCTGCGCCCAACATGTACATTGCGAAGAAATGGCGAGAAGGATTGTTCGGCGACTTGATGTACGCCGAATACGACTATATTCATGATCTTACGCAGTTCTGCTACATGCAGACGGACGGAAGACCGATTGGCCATGGCGACACCGTGCACACATGGATTAGCTGGCTTGACTGGCATTATTACAATACACATTCGCTGGGTCCGCTCATGTATGTCACAGGCACCAGGCCGGTCAGAACGGTTTCACTACCTGGTGAACAGCGACTGGATGGGTCTTTGATGACAGGTCCCGGCGGGATGGGCAAGGTCGCTCCTTCGCTGATAAACATGTCGAACGGTGCCGTGGTTCGCAATCTGATGGGGTCAATAGCGAGTGACGGTGAGAACCGTCGCTTTTGGGGGACTCGGGGGTACGCTGAGGTTGTTGATGATCGGGTCAGTTTGCGACTAGGAGCGGGAGGCGAAGGTGAAAAGCATGAAGTCGTAGTCGACTGGGATGAGTTTGGTGAATATGCTTTCCGCACGGGTCACGCTGGTGGTGACTTCTGGGCGCTTTATTTCTTTGCACGAGAATTGATTGATGGTGACCCAGCGCCATTTGATATTTACTCAGCTTCAGATTGTACGATTGCCGGGATCATGGCGTTTCGGTCCGAAATGAACGGAGGAAATCCATATGATATTCCGGACTTTCGAAAACCCGAAGCACGTGAGCCTTATCGCAACGATCATGCGGCTCCGCCGCGTTACGATGTCGAAGCAGGGGTATTTCCAAAAGGCGCTGACTATGAGTTGACTAAGAAATTCTCGATTACAATGCGTGACCTCATCAACTATTCAAGGACCTATCGGGCGTACCGGGATTGGGAGACTGTTCTTGAAGATATGTCGGATCCAGCAGAAGCAATACCAATGATCGACAGGGTCATCAACATGTTGCCTAGGATGCAGGAAGTGCAGAAGGTTGCTCGGGAAATGGTGAATCGCTATCCAGAAAGCGACGGTGCTAGAGTCTTGGGCGAGATGTTGGCCCTTGGCGATGAAGAGGTGACATCAAAGCCCGCATACATGAAGAAGCTGAAAGATGAACGTCGAAAGCTGTCGCGTCGAATAGTCCAAATAGAATCAGATCGAGAAAAAGAGACTGAGAGGCGAAAGCAGCCGTGCAAGTGGAAGTCACCTTTTGTCACGACGTGGCAGGTATCCAAGTTGTATCGTAAACAAGGGGACATTTCGAAGGCAAAACCAGTGAAGCTTTCTCAAAACCGCGGTTGGCGATCCGTTACGGCAAAGACCAGCGGAAGCGAGGAGAGCATGTTGAGTGTCAATTCGTTATATGAAATGCAGGACGGTGTCTGTTATCTAGCCAACAGATTCAAGGTGAGAAAGAACGGCATTTGGACGTTGCACTTAGGTCACGATGGGGCAGTCAAGCTTTTCGTTGACGGGAATAGCGTGATGTGTGTCAACGAAAGGATAAATCCTGCATACGTCGACCGCTCTGGTGTAACGGTCAAGCTGTCGCGTGGCACACATGAGATTGTGTGTGCACTGGATACTGATGCAGGCTTGGGATGGGGGATTTTCTTCCGTTTCGGTGTCCCTAAGGATGAAAGGGGCAAATGCGTCGATCCAGAATTCCCGGTTCAGATTGACTTCTGAATTCCAGGTTAGTATATATACGCGACGCTATTAGCGTCTGTAACTGGCGATTTTGACTTTGCGGACTTGTCCTTTGTAGTCCTGAAAAAGGTTGGCAAGAATGGCAAAAACCAAGGTAGAATCGGTTTTCGACACGGACAAGAAGATCAAGATAGGCATGTGGGGACTCGGTCGTGGGTGGGCATTCTACAGGATGTGCGAGTACCTCAATATTGAAGTGGTGGCGGGATGTGAATACAACGAGCACATGCGTACGCTTTTTCAGCGAGCGAACCCTGAAGCATTCGCAACGGACAATGCCGATGAGTTCCTGGCGAGGGATTTTGATGCGGTTCTTGTTGCTACCTATTGCCCTGCGCACGCTGACGATGCGATCAGATGTCTGAAGGCTGGCAAGCACGTTCTCTCCGAGGTAACTGCGTTCCACACTATGGCAGAAGGTGTTCGCTTGGTTGAAGAGGTGGAGAAGAGCGGGTTGGTCTACAACCTTTCCGAAAACTATCCTTTTTCCGCTGCCAACATGTACCTGGCCCGGAAATGGCGTGAAGGTCTTTTTGGCGAATTGATGTACGCCGAATGCGAGTACCTGCACGAAATTCAAAGTCAGCTCTACACGAATCTGGACCACAGTCCGCTTTCTCGAGGCGATTCGGCACATAGCTGGCGAAGCTGGTTGAATTTTCATTACTACAATACACACTCACTTGGGTGCGTCTTGAACATAACAGGGGAACGACCGACTCGTGTTGTTGCCCTTCCCGGTGAGCAGCGTCTGCCAGCTTCGTTGCTCAAAGCGCCACACGGCATGGGCGGTGTGGCACCGTCGTTGATCAATATGTCCAACGGTTCTGTTGTGCGGAACCTTATGGGAGCTACCACCAATGACGGTCTCACACAACGACTCTGGGGGACCGTGGGTTCAGCAGAGGTGGTTGATGAGCACGTTCGCCTGCGACTTGGTGGCAGAGGTGAGTCTCCGAAGATGGAGGTCCTGCCGCGTTGGGACAAGTTTGGAGAGCAAGCCGAAAAGACTGGTCACAGTGGGGGGGACTTTTGGGCATTTTACTATTTTGCTCGCCAATTGCTGACAGGAGAACCCGCGCCGTTCGATATCTACACCGCGGCGGACTGCACTATTCCGGGAATCCTGGCTTACCGGTCTCAAGTGGAAGGCGGCAAGCCATATGACGTTCCTGACTTTCGTGATCCTCAAGCCCGTGAGGAGTACCGCCATGACGACTATGCGCAGCCGCGGTATGACACTGAGAAGGGATGTTTTTCTGAAGGCGCTGACTACGAGCTGACAAAGCACTTTTCGCCTACCATTCGCGACCTCATCCGACAGGGCGAGGCATACCGGGCCTATCGCGACTGGGCTAAGGTAGTCGCTGACATGAAAGACCCAGAAGCAGCAGTCGAATTGGTCGACACGGCTATAGCCGCAGTTCCGAAATTACAGGAAACGCAGAAGATTGCTCGCAAGATCATAGAGCGTTACCCCGAAAGTGATGGGGCCGCAATGTTGCTCGAGGCACTTGCAGCAAATGACGAAAAGATCACGTCTCATCCAGGCTATCTCAAGGAGCTGAAAGAGGAGCGTCGCAAACTTGTTCGAAAAGTGAAGGGAGTTATTGCGGCGAGGAGGAGGGAAGCCGAGAAGATGGCCAAAGGTAAGAAGTGGTCATCGGCCTATGTGCCAACCTGGAAATTTTCGAAGTTGTTGCCAAAGAAAGGTGATGTTTCAACTGCCAAGTGTGTGAAAATGTCAGATCGGCTGGGGTGGAGAACAATCCATGCGAATGCAGAACCCCCAGATCTCGATCTTGTCAATGTGAACCGCTTTTATGATATCGAGGACGGCATCTGCTACTTCGCTAATAAGTTCAAGGTAAAGAAAAAGGGCACCTGGAAAGTGCAGATAGGCCACGACGGCGGCTGCCAGCTTTTCGTTGACGGAGAGTCCGTGATGTGTGTTCCGGAGCGAGTAAACCCGGCAATGCCTGACCGATCAAATGTTACGGTTGAGCTTTCGAAAGGAACACACGAGTTCATGATTGCATTCGATACGGACTCCGGAGGCGGCTGGGGATTCTATTTCTGGTTCGAAATCCCACCTTCCGCGAGGAAGAGAGGAGCAAAACCTGAATTCCCTGAGCGGTTGGACTGATTATTGGTGCCTGTGCTGAGTGTGGAGTCCTGCTGGCGCAGAGAATATTCTTCCGAGAGTCATATAGTCATGATGTTCGCTAGCTAATCGGGAGAAATCATCGGCTAGCCCACAGCATTCCTCGAATAATGATCGTTCGCAGTTCCGGTATGTCAATGAATTCCTGTGACACGTGGCCGAGTGAGATATAAAATACACGGCCTTTGCCCCACATTCTTTTCCAGATGACCGGCATCACGCAGCCTTCAATCCAGGGACAATGCTCTCCACTGAAGGTGGTAGTCGCCAGGACTTCATTTGATGGGTCCACATGCATGTAATACTGTTCTGACTTCACATGGAAGTCGGTTATTCCAGCAACGATGGGATCATCGAGTTTTGTGATGTTGACGTCAAATTCAATTATATCGCCCGGATGCGCCACCCACTGTCCGCCTACCATAAATTGGTATTCAGTGTTGTTATGAAACGAGTCTGCGATTCCACCGTGCCAGCCCGCGATTCCGACACCGCTCTTGACTGCTTCGAGAAGGCCAGTCTCCTGTTCTTTGGTAATCTGGCCCATACTCCATACGGGGGCCACCAGGTCGAGTGACCTCATCTTGTCTTCGTCGAGGTAAACGTCCAACGTGTCTGAGATTTCAATCTCGTATCCTTGTTCTTGCAGCAATGGCGCCACTATATCCACGCATTGTCTGGGCTCGTGTCCGTCCCAGCCACCCCATACGAACAACGCTTTCTTCACAGTTACTTCCTTTCTCTTAGGATGCAAGTTCTTCGGCGATCTTGTGATAACAATCGAATGCTTCTTTGCCGAAGCATACAAAAACTACACGTTCAATCGAACTGTTCTCGGATAAGAACTGTATGGTCTCGTTCAGAGCAATACTTGTGGCCCGTTCGAGAGGGAAACGGTACACTCCGGTACTTATCGCAGGAAATGCTATGGTTCTGATGCCGTGTTCCACAGCGAGTTTCAGTGAATTTCGGTAGCAGTTGGTCAGAAGCTCGTCTTCTTTGCTGTTGCCACCGTGCCACACAGGCCCAACCGTGTGGATCACGTGTTTTGCCGGTAGCTTATACCCCTTTGTAATCTTGGCGTTGCCGGTCTTACAGCCATCAAGAGTTTTACATTCTCTTAGGAGTTCTGGGCCGGCTGCTCTATGAATCGCGCCATCCACACCACCTCCGCCAAGTAGTGTTGTATTGGCCGCGTTGACGATGGCGTCCACTTCTTGTTTGCTTATGTCATCTTCGATAATCTCGATCCGATCCATAGCCATTTTCTTTCCTCCAATAGGCTCGGAAAGCTTCAATCAGTAACCGTCGAATCAGAGAAGCGAATATGATATCACAGCGGAGATTATACGCAAGAACCGCAATGCCCAGTCAAGGACATCGCTGTCTTCTTACTTCGTCTATTCTGTCGTGTCTCAAGTTACATTTGTTGGAAGTCCCAGACGTTCGTGTTGCTCAGGTGGGGCACCGTTCTCTTTCATCAGTCTTGCCATGTATCCGATCATTATCTGTTCGGCTTGGGAATCCTCGATTGGCATTTTCTGCTCGGGATCGTTCTTGAGATCAAATAGTAATGTCTTGTACCACCTTGGTGCTTCCTCGGACTCGTTCCACAGGCGTTGAGCTATGCCATCGTGCTTGTCTATCTTTAGAACAGGACATCCCTTTGTGAAGGAAAATGGTTTGATAAGTTCCGCCGTTTTCGATTGGACTTCGCTAGAGAATCTTCTCATTGGTGTAGGTACCAGTGTGTATTCAAACAAGGGCGCATTACTTGTGTTCTTTGGACCCCTTACATATACATATTAGCTGTCAGTGCAATGGACTTGGGAACCGTGGGTTCCGAAAAGGCCAACTGCGATGCAGGAGGTTGTATCTTCCGGTGTGAAGTTCACGTTTTGTCGGCATGCATGGCGTACTGTCCATATATGTGTTGTCGAACGTTACGGTCCTTTCGACAAGACGTGCAAAATTCGGCGGTGAACCCAGTCGCAACCATAAGGTGGCAACATACGGCGATTTGGTGAGTCGTACATTACCAAAATGGCTTTCACAACACCTCCTTTTCGGGATCTTCACGTTTTCTGCAGTACACGGCAAGGCCCTTTTGACGGACATATCATGGGCATGGCTCGGGCTGTCAAGAAAAGAGCGACCTTTCAAGCAGTTGCATGTCACATATGACTGTTCTTGGTCCACGACTGCGTCATATTGGCAAGTACCAGGTTTTTGCTCGGCTACGTGGCCGGGGATATTCACAGCGCCTGATGCGGCTTGCACTGCGATTTGTCGGCCTTGCAAGTTTTGGCACAGAGGGCTATAATGTGGACTTCGATACTGGGTAGAGAGTGTACGCATACGCTTTGCCCTTACAAATGGCCATTTATCGCGTTACACGTTCTGGAGGTGAATGATTATGTCGGACAGTCCCATCGGGCTGGACGTTGCTGCATGTCTGTTTGACAACAACGCGGGGCGCGAAGCATTCGTTCAACTCAAGCGGGAGTGCGGTCGAGCAGTGGCCGTGCGCCGAGAAGTGGAGCACATGGTTCAGGAGCTTCACAGCAAAGAGGAGCCTCCAGCCGGACTTTCGAAGAGTCGTGCAAAGGTTCGCCTTGGAATTGGCTGGTGGATCCTCTCGGATCCAGAGAAAGCGATCTCTGTTCTTGATGAGGCGACATCGTCGGCTGAGCGAGACTACTTCCTTGCCATAAGTTGTCTTGAATCCGAGAGGCCGAGAAAGGCGATCGAATTGTTGGATCGACTGGCGGATCAAGTCGATGACGGCTTGGATGTAGCTCTTTCCCTTGTCTGGGCCAAGACAGATGCTGGTTGTTTGGATGATGCACAGGCAGATTTGGACAAGCTTGCCGGCGATGCCGAGCGAGAACCCGAGTACCACTATAGAAAAGGTTACTATCTCGAGCATATAGGTCAGTCTGAAGAAGCTGTTGCCGAGTTCGAGAAAGCCTTGAGCCTTGATCCAGACCATGCTGGATCCACATTCCGTCTTGCTGCTCACTATGCATTTATTGATGAGACTGACAAGGCTCTGGAGTACTACGAGAAACTCAAGAGTGCTGAGCCTTTCTACCCTAGTTCAATGATCAATCTTGGTGTTCTCTACGAAGACTTGGGGAAAGTCGACAAAGCGATAGAGTGTTACAAGGCCGTACTCGCCCGAGAGCCGTTGAACTGGCGAGCAAGTCTTTATCTGAAAGACGCCGAAGCGAGCTTGAGCATGTACTATGACGAAGACACTGCCAGGCGTACGTCACACAAGTGGGAGCTGTTGCGCGCTCCCATTTCGGATTTTGAATTGACAGTCCGCAGCCGCAATTGTCTTGCGAAGATGAACATCCACACGCTTGGCGATCTCGTGTCCAAGCCGGAAGAAGAACTGCTGTCGTACCAGAACTTCGGTGAGACCTCTCTCCTTGAGATCAAGCAGCTCTTGATGGAAAAAGGGTTGTCCCTTGGGCAGGACTTTATCGATGTTGGTCGACCGAGTGTTCTTGCGGAAAAGCTGGCCGTAACAGATACAAGCTATCAGGAAGACATTCTTCGTTGTCCTGTCACGGAGTTGAAGCTTTCAGTTCGATGCCAGGCATGCATGGATAGGCTGGGGATTGTGACCATACAGGATCTGGTCTCGAAGTCAATCGAAGAATTATCGGCCGCACGCAACTTCGGCAAGGTCTCACTGCGGGAGATCCAGGAAAAGCTGGCAGAACACGGCTTGAAATTGAAGGGCGAAGAATAGTGACCTCGGGCCGGCAGTTGTGCCGGCGTGAACGAAAGTCTTCAGCCGGAGAGCGAGGTTTCCCGGAGCGTGCCCGGTCAAATGCGAATTCTTCTTCACATCTGCTGTTCCCCGTGTCTTTGTGGCCCACTGAATCTCTTTCATCGGGAAGGGATTGATGTTGAGGGGTTCTTCTATAATCCAAACATTCATCTCTTTGTTGAGTTTCGTCGCCGGCTCAAGTCCGTAAAGGTTCTGGCAGAAAGAGAGAAGCTGCCATTGATCTGTGACGAGGAATACGGCCTGAAGGAATTTCTGCGCTCTGTCAATGATAATCATCCGGAACGGTGCGAATCCTGCTACAAGATGCGCCTTGTTCGGACGGCCCGTGAGGCAAAGGATCGCGGATACGACGCGTTCAGCACCACGTTGCTTGCTAGTCCTTCGCAGCAGCACGACATTCTGCGGAACGTAGGCAAGACGGTTGCCAATGATACAGGCATCGAATGGTACTACCGCGACATGCGCAAAGAATATGAGTCAGGGATGAAGCAAGCCAAACAGATTTCCCTGTATCGGCAACAATACTGTGGGTGCTTGTGGAGTGAGTACGAACGGTATCGAGAAACTAATATACACGCCTACCGTGGTGGTAGCGAACTGTGAGCGGTCGAAAGGCGACATGGCGCTTTGCGAAGTGGCTGTTTGCTGTCATAGTGATAGCGACAGGATGTTTTTCGGCTTGGTTATGGTACAGTAGCAGAAAATCGCAGCCACTGGTCGTGCGTTCACATGTATCGGTGCCATTAATCGAAGAACATGTAGACGATATCACTACATGTGTATTGCTCTTTGAAAGTCAGACGCCAGTGCTGGTAAGCTCCGATTCCCACGTGCGCTTGTATTCGCCCGATGACGACGAAAAACTAGCTGAACTACCACAGCTTGTGAATGTCGGTGTGGCGCCGATTCCGAATGGAATTATGATTGGAGAGAATACATTTGCATCAGATACGGTTCGTATTTCCCCTAAGTCGGGGACATTCTTGTCTGTGGCTGGCCGCCGTTATCGGGGTACACTTCTTCTCGTTAGGTCCTCAGAAGAAAAGCTGATCGGCATCAACGAAGTCTACATAGGAGATTACGTGCAGAGTGTGGTTACGGCCGAAATGCCGTGGCGGTGGCCCATGGAAGCCCTTAAAGCTCAGGCCATTGCCGCTCGCACATATGCGCTCTGGCGGTCACAGCAGCGGCGTGGCAGACTTTTCTATCTCTTTGCCGATTCTCGTGACCAAGTCTATCGTGGCGTCGGGTCGGAGAGCCGTCGCTCACGAAAAGCAACTTCTCTAACAAGAGGAGTAGTGTTGGTCGAGAACAAACGACTACTTCCCGCGTTTTTCCATTCGACTTGTGGCGGTGAGACAGAATCTGCTGAGTTGATATTCAACATTGCCGGGTTCGCATCCCTCAAGGGCGTGACGTGTGATTACTGCAGTGGCAGCAAGTTCTATCGGTGGCATAGGAGACTTGCTGTCAAAGATGTGAGCGACGCTCTTGCGAAGCTGGGATATGATTTTGAGAATGTTGATTCGATCAAGATCGAAAGGGATGTAGAGTTTCGTGAGATTCTTGTGAAAGGAACTCGACAAGACGGTAGCGTTGCAGTATGTCCCGTAGGAGCCTTTCGATCAACGCTTGGCACACTCGTGATTCGGACTACCTTTTTTGAGGCTCGACGTGAAGGCGATGACTTGATATTCGAAGGCCGTGGCTGGGGACATTTTGTCGGCATGTGTCAATGGGGCGCCAGGAAGATGGCCAAAGAGGGGCACGGAGCAGGCGAAATTCTTGAGTACTATTATCCCGGATCGGAGCTGGCAGCAGCGTACTGACCAGGGCCAGATGAGTCTGGAGCGGACAGAGGTTCTATGCAATTTACGGTTCTTGCACAAGACGGAGGGGCGCGAGCGCGTAACGGAATTCTCAGCACACCGCATGGGGACGTGCATACCCCATCCTTCATGCCAGTCGGTACCCAAGCCACAGTAAAGGCTCTGACTCCGCGACAGCTAACAGAGGCGGGAGCAGAGATGATTCTTGGCAACGCGTATCATCTCAGCCTGCGTCCCGGTTGTGACATCATCCGACGAGCTGGTGGTCTGCACAAGTTTTCAGGCTGGGGTGGACCGATACTTACGGACTCAGGCGGCTTTCAGGTTTTTTCTCTGTCCAAGCTCAGAAGAGTCAACGATGAAGGTGTCGAATTTCAAGCCCCCATTGATGGAGGCAAGCGCTTCATCTCACCTGAAAAAGCGATACAGATTCAAAATGAACTCGGCGCCGACATCATTACGGCATTTGACGAATGTGTTGGTTATCCTTGTGCAAAGGAAAAAGCCGAAGAAGCGATGGTCCGGACGACGCGGTGGGCTGAGCGGTGTCTGGAGGTCCACAGTCGACGGGACCAAGCACTGTTTGGAATTGTCCAGGGTGGTATGTTTCCCGACCTTCGCCAGCAGAGCGCTGAAGCACTTGTTAAAATGGATTTCGACGGCTACGCGGTTGGCGGGGTGAGTGTCGGTGAAGGTCCGGACTTGATGCGAGACGCGGTAGAGTGGTCTGAGCCGTATTTGCCGAAGGATCGGCCGCGATACCTGATGGGTGTCGGTACGCCACAGGACTTGGTGACATTTGTTGGGATGGGGATTGATCTTTTCGATTGTGTTATGCCCACCCGGAATGCTCGCGGGGCGTGTGCCTTCACAAGTGACGGGAAGGTTCGCTTGCGAAACGCTCAGTACCGCGAGGACATGCGTCCACTGGACCCGCGATGCAACTGTTACACATGCAAGAATTTCACGCGGGCTTACTTGAGACATCTGATTATTTGTCGGGAGATTCTGGCGCACGTGCTCTTATCTTTGCATAATATAACGTTCTACATTGATCTTATGCGACGCTGTCGAGAAGCGATTCGAGAGCAAAGATTTGAATCGTTCGCTGAGGGCATTTTGGATGTATACACTGCTATAATCTAAAACCGAGGAGCAGGACATGAATTTGTATGAAGTGTTGGCCATGGCACCGCCAGCCGAAGGCGCTGAGGCTTCGGGGTGGAGCAAGTACCAAGGTCTGGTAATGATAGGCGCGATGTTGGTCATCATGTATATGCTGCTGCTTCGCCCGCAGCGGAAACGAGAAGCCAAACGTCGTGAACTGATTGCCTCTATCAAGGAAAAGGACGAGATTGTGACGATCGGGGGCATCTACGGGAAGGTCACATCGGTTAGAGATAAGTTTGTAATTGTGGATGTTGGAAAAGGGACAACGATGAAGGTCTCCAAGGGGGCAGTTTCACGTGTCATTCCTCCGGGAGAAGAGGACAAGGGCGACGAAGTGTAGCAGTGTGTTTTTGGAGTTGAGTTTTCTTTAACCATAGATACTGTTGACTGGAGCTCAGATGTATAAGCATCTAAAATTCAGACTTTTCCTAATTATTTTCCTGGTGCTGTTCTTTATTCCGCTTGTTTTCCCTTACAAGGATACAAGGATTCTTCGAAAAGCGGTCCGGGATACTTACATCAATGACCGCGTGGATTTGAAACGCCGCGTGCCCGTGCCGGGGACAGAGGAGATTCTATCCTGGCCGGCATACTTGACTAGCTTTGCTCACAATCTAGAGGAAGTCGAGACAAGACTGATCAAGGAGGAAACGGTCGAGGGATTCCTTGTTCGGGAGCGGGAAGTTGTTGTCATATCCAAGGGCCTAAACTACGGCCTTGATCTTTGGGGTGGGGCGGAACTTCGCTATCGCGTTGCAGAGGGAAGTTTCGATAGATACGAGAGTGCTGACTCCGTTGTCAGGATCATCCGTCGTCGAATCGATGCATACGGTCTGAGAGAGCCGATCATTCAGAAACAAGGCGGAGATCGGATTCTTGTCCAGTTGCCCGGCAAGGACCGCGGAGATATTGATCGAATCAAGGGAATTATTGAAGGAACCGGGCATCTTGAGTTCAGACTCGTAGCGTCCAAAGAAGAGATTCTCGAGCAGTGGAAGGCGGGAGATGTGCCCGAGGGATACAGGTCCTACACGGTAGAGGGGGCAGAACAACCTCTTCTTGTCAACGACAATGTGGAGTTTACGGGTGAGTACATTGCGGGAGCTGGTGTTATTCCAAGTGATGTTGGTCAACCTATTGTGTCACTTCGCCTGAATCAAGAAGGAAGACGCAAATTTGAAAAGGTTACCGGCAACAACATCGGTGAAAGACTTGCGATTGTTCTGAACGACGAACGAGACGCGTCGGGGAAGATCGTCAATCAAGGGAAGCTCTATTCGGCTCCTGTCATAAAGATGAAGATTTTCGGAGACGCCACAATCGAAGGCAACTTTACGAAGGAAGATGCCGAAGACCTGGCCACCACTCTTATGGCTGGGGCACTGCCTGCAAAGCTCATAAAGGAGCAGGAGTTTACGGTTGGGCCGACATTGGGAGAAGACACGATTCGTCGAGGCATCACGGCTGTACAGGTAGGCCTGGCTCTTGTGCTAATCTTCATGGTTGTTTACTACTTGCTTTGCGGCCTTATTGCAAATGTTGCACTCTGCATGAACTTGCTTGTGATTCTGGCAATTCTTGCAGCCTTCCGAGCGACCTTGACGCTTCCCGGTCTGGCTGGACTGATATTGACCGCCGGTATGGCAGTTGATGCAAACGTTCTCATCTTTGAGCGCATGCGTGAAGAGATGAGGAAGAAGAAGGACAAGCCACTGTATGGCGTCCTCAGAGACGGGTATGGCAGAGCCTTTTGGACAATCTTCGACGCCAATCTGACCACGATTATTACTGCCCTCATTCTGTGGTGGTGGGGAACCGGGCCAGTCAAGGGCTTCGGCATCACGCTCACGATTGGTATCGCATCGAGCATGTTCACGGCTCTCTTTGTGACGCGTGCTATCTTCGAGCTATTACTCAAGAAGAAGCTTATCAAGAAATTCAGGATGCTCAGTATTGTCGGCGAGACTGATATCCCGTTCCTGAAGCTCAGTCGATATGCAATGGTCATCTCAGCCGTTGTTATCATGATAGGTATTGGTGCGTTTGTTTCACGAGGTCGCTCAAACTATGGCATAGACTTTACCGGTGGCGATCTCGTGCAAGTAGCGCTGAAGAAACCGTTGCCGATCGTAGACATGAAAGAGCGTATTGCGGACCTTGGCTATGATGCTGTTGTGCAGAGCGTAGGAGTGATAGGCGAGGCGGAAAAAAAGGACGAAGGATCTCTTCAGTATGAAGTGCGTTCGTCCTACTTGCCCACGATCACGTGGGTCAAGCGCGCCGAGACCATTCCACTAGGTACCGACAAGAGATTTGGTGGTGGACTGGCTGCCGAGATCGAAATAGACCGTTCTGTCAGTCAGTCCGAGATACTGAGCCGTATGCTTCGGAATTATCCTGATACAGAAGTGACCGGCAAAGGACAGGAGGATGGAAGTGGGCGGTTCAGCGCATTTGAGATCAAAAGCAACACCACTCACCCACCAGACTCATATGACAATGCCATAGAAGAAGCGTTTCGCCAGGAGACACTTACTTCCGACCTGCGCGAGATTCTCGCTGGCTATCTTAGGCCGGAGTCTTTTGGCAGGGTTGAGCGAGAGGATGGCAAGGCAAGTGTTGAGATGAATCTCAGTGTGAGTCTCGATCCCGCCGAAGTAGTGGGTAAGATGAAAGAGCAGGGTTATGACGTGACGGCCAGCTCTGTTGGTGATGGCGACGGTGCGAGCAGCAGTTTCGTCGTTACAGCAGAAGGAACTGACCCGTCGGCACTGCAGACAGCCTTGCTTCAGGCGTTCAAGAAGGACCTTTCAGATCCATTCCCGGAAGTTGTTCAGATCGGTGCTTCTATAGCACGAGGGATAAGATTAAGCGCCCTGTTCTTGACCGTCATGGCGTGGCTCGTGATGATCTGTTATATTTGGTTTAGGTTCCAACGACTTCGTTGGGGCGTGGCTGCAGTTATCGCTCTGGTACACGACGTTCTTATCACTGTTGGCTTTCTGGCCTTGACCGGCAGGACGATCAATATGCCGATTGTCGCTGCTCTGTTGACGATTATCGGTTACTCTATCAATGATACGATTGTTGTGTTCGATAGAGTGCGCGAGAACAGAAGGTTGCGACGCGATACTCTATCGTCTCTTATAAACGTAAGCATTAACCAGACCTTGAGCCGAACGATCTTGACTTCTCTTACTGTTCTTGTCGTGGTTGTGGCCTTGTTTGTCTGGGGCGGCAGTTCGATCAACGACTTTGCCTTTGCCATGATAGTCGGCGTTTTGGCGGGGACTTATTCGAGCGTATTTATAGCGGCACCGATCCTGTCTTTCGGCCAGAATAACATGAAGAAATGACGAAGGCTGGTTGGATGTATCAGATTTCCGGTGTGTTCGTTAGTGGTTGAAAGTGTTTCGGTTTCCCAGACACATATTGGGCTCGACAGCCGAAGGAGAATGGTCGTGAACAAGGATGCAAAGATTGGCCTCGTTGCTATCCTGCTGCTGGTCGTCTTGTTGGTCGTGTTTTGGGGCCGTACGCTCATCGGTACGGGCCTGACAGAGGAGGAGCCTGCTAGTCTCGGCGTTGCCAGCACGGGAGGCGCAGACTATGCTATTCCTCTTGAGTACAGGCAGCCGCTGGAGAGCGTTGCAGGAAACAGGATGTGCGACACGGCAGTGGAAGAAGTCCCAGTTGATCCCATGGAAGCATCTGGATCGGCAAAAGTGGCCGGAAACTGCAAAGAAGAAGTTGCCGAAGCGCCAATAACTACGGGGCCGAAAGGCGAGCGAATTCCTGCTGATATATCGATACCCATGCCGACACCTGTTTCCGTGTACGATATTTCGATCCAGGCTCCTGGTGCTGAGGATGCCGTAACCTTGGCTGAAGAGACTGTTCACATCGAGAAAATCTACATTGTGCAGAGCGGTGATACACTGAGAGATATTGCGATCGAAATGTACGGTGAAGGGAAGAAATGGCGAGAGATCGCTATTGCCAACAAGCTCACCAATCCCAATGTGATCCGCCCGGGCAGCAAGTTGGTCATACCTACTCTGGTTGGTGTGGACGCTTCCGCTGAGCCAACTGTCCAGATGACTGTGGGTCGGCAAGAACACGTTGTGAGTAGAGGAGAGACACTGTCTGGGATTGCGAAGCATTTCTATGGTATGGAGTCGGGATGGAAGTTGATCGCTGACGAGAATGGGATTGAAGATCCTACGAAGCTTCGGGTTGGGCAAAAACTCATCATTCCTGAGTTCCATTCTTCGGTGGCAAGAGAAGATTCCACAGCTTCAAACGGCCTGATTGGCCGCTGACATGTCGGTGGCGATGAGCAGAGTGATACTCTAAGGAAGGCCGGCGGCAGTCTGTCCGGGCCTTCTCTTTATCTGGCACTTGGACTCTGCATTTCAGCGGATAGATTTTCAGCATCTATAGCGAGATAGTCAGACAGTGTGGCAAGTACGAGGCATCAGTAAGTATCGGAGAAAGACCAAGTG
>Ga0180433_10004348_pt1 | contig 19982 bp, 11 predicted proteins | sample SS_ome_8_FD_132980 | JGI IMG/M metagenome (GOLD analysis project Ga0180433, IMG submission 132980) | Hypersaline lake sediment archaeal communities from the Salton Sea, California, USA - SS_1_D_1 metaG | ecosystem: Environmental > Aquatic > Non-marine Saline and Alkaline > Hypersaline >... | reverse complement strand
TTGATTTCAGAGTAAATGTAATGAGTATGATCGGCCGTAAGACTATGGGATTTGCCTTTCACCGCCGGAACCTCGTACCGCCCGTTGGCATCAGTCATCACCACTACAATGGGAGTCGTAAGAGAGCCCTGCCCTTTGCCATGTATCTTGACCTTGGCCCGGTAGATTGGTTTGCCCCCGCTGTCAGTCACTGTGCCACTGATGGTCGCTGCTTCGTCGAGGGTAAAATCCGTTTTCACCGTGTCGCCGAGTTCTTGCGTCTTGAACTTGTGGTGGGCAGGTGCATAGCCGGCGGCGGAAACCCAAAGAATCCCGTAGGTCCACTCAATCCCCTCAAGCGAATAATAGCCGTCTTCATCCGTAATCGCTTGCAGAGGACATGCCGGCTCCTTTTTCAGGCTCATGAGAACACCAATTCCCCTGATAACCCTCACCGTGGCTCCGGCCACAGGTTTGCCGGTCGCTGACGTCACTCTTCCTTCAAAGCGAACGCCATCCCGCAAAGCAATTGTCATGTCTTCGATTGCTCCGCGTGATTTGATGACCACCTCATCCCCGAAGCCAACCAAGTATCCTGGTGCCCATGCTACAGGTATGGATCTACCAACCGGCAACTTACTTGAAGAAAAAGAACCGTCTGGCCCGCTGTGGATTGAGCTAGTGTGCAGTCTGATCCATCCATCGCCGTCCAATGCAAAATCCTTGTCTGGGTCCAAAGAGAAGTACACGTTTGCCCCAGGGATCAACTCTCCGCGAGCATTCTTGACAACACCGCTACCCTTAGCACCCGTCATCATTCTGACGTCATAGATCTTTGTGCCGCCGTTCACCGAGACTCCCGCTTTCTCGGGGTTCAGCGCTGTGTACCTGGGGGAATCGACAGTGACGTTGACCAATCCCTTGGGAACACCTGCCAACCGGTACTCTCCTTTCCTATTGGTCCGGACTGTCTGATCCAAGTCCTTTTGACCGACAATGTGAACATCCACATCTGGCAGTGGCTCGCCCTTTGTCGTTTTCACACGTCCGGTCAAGACCGCGCCGCGCTCAAGTTCAATGTCAACGACCGTAGGCTTATCCCTCTCGACACCGACATAAAGCTTGCTTTCATTTGCCCACCCGACAACGCTGCCTTGAGCAACAATTCGGTGGATTCTTTTGTAAGGCAATTGCGGAAATCGAAATATGCCGTTTCGTCCCGTCTCAACAGGACCGTACCATTGGCCGTCCCACCCGCCACTATAGGAGTAGACGACGTAAACAGGAACTCTGGATATGGGCTCGTTTGTACCTTTTGCCGTGATACGCCCCGTCAGTGGCTGACCGGTCTCAAGATGGAAGTCGGTTGGGACATTGGGACGTATGCGGGACTCAAAAGCCGGAGCGTAGCCTGCCAGCTCGGCCAACACCATGTATCCGCCTTCACCGAACACTTCGAGTCGATAGTATCCATTCTTGTCCGTTTTGGTCTCTGTCTTGAAATCCGGAGTCCATTCAATCCTTTCTCGAACAACATGCAATTCACAACGCACCGTTGCATTCACCGCCGGTGAGCCATCTGGAAGCCATACGTACCCCTCGATCGTCCCTTTTCCAGAAACCGGATACGCTCCAAAGCTCGAGGACGAAAGGGCCAAATTCAGCACACAAAAGGTCATCAGTGAAAACAGAATCCGCTGAACCCGCATTGTCAGACTCCTATTAAACTAACAGATCGCTGCCACACAAGGACGACAAAGAAAGTGTCGGCAAGGAAACAGTCTGGAAATAGCAGAAAAATCACCACAGGATAATTATAGACCGCTCCTTTTCACCTGTCAAAAAGTCAGCAGCCTAAAGAAATCCTCATTTCCTGCCGATATAAGTGTATGCCAAGTGATTTCAGTTCAGTTTGCGAGACCCATTCCGAAGAGGCCCCCCCTCCGTGGACAGAAAAGGAACTTGCACGTTTCGAAGAGTTTCTCGATCATTTATCCTCAATCGGCAGACGTGGGCGTACTCTGTATGCATACCGCAAAGACTGGGAAGATTTCGCACGTTGGTACGATGGGGCAAATGGTGAAGCATTCGATCTGGCACGTATGACAGCAATGGATGTAGCTGACTACATGGATTCCGCCATTGTCCAACGTCGCGCGCCGGCGACTATCAATCGTCGCTTGGTCCTTATCAAGCGATACGTCAATTTCGGCGTCGCCAAGATCGTAGTCAGGCCAGACATAGCTGCCGCGATCCAGGATATCCCTCGAGCAAGAACCCAGACGCTGGCACCGAAATCACTTGACAAATCTCAGGCACGCCGCCTTTTGAAGGAGGTGGAGCTTCGCGCAACGCTCCGAGACAAGGCGCTCATCACACTCCTTTTGTACACCGGAATGCGGGTAGGCGAAGTGGTCCGCCTCGAAAGAAATGATCTCACGATCTCGCCACGCAAAGGATCCATACTGATCCGATCGGAAATTGCCAAGGGCGGAAAGCAACGAGTCATTCCTGTCCCACTTCCCGCTCGCACGGTAATGACCGACTACCTTGTTTCTCGTCGAGATCATTCCCCCTCCCTCTTTGTAGGACAGCGGGGGCCGATACACGAAGACGCTGTGGCGCGAATCGTGACAAAATACGCTAAACACGCAGATCTCAAGATTTCTCCCCATACCCTTCGGCACACTTTTGCCTTCACATTTCTTGAGCAAAACGCAAATGATCTGATCGGACTTGCAAATATCCTCGGACACGAAAACATCCAGACCACACGAATCTACACGCAAAAACGCCTCCAGGATCTGCAGCAAAGCAGCGAACGAATCAGATACTACTAGTCCTGATTATCTCAAATGACCCCACACATCCACGCGAAATGCTCTGACCACACGCGAGAGAACTCAAGGCTGGCCTGAATTTGGGATGGGGTCTTGTGTCATGAAGAGACCGACGACGCAGCCCCTTCTCGTAGCGCCCCTTTTGGCGCATGGTGGCTATGTTTTGCAACAACAATGTTGCCGTTGAACAATGAGCGAGGATTGTGGCGTAAGTTGTTAATTCGTAAAACTTCTTGCTGGACAATCTGGGCTTGAGCGTTTCCAAAAAGCCCCGCTTCTACTTTCGTTTCCCAATGTCTATGTTGACGAAGAGCATCGTGCATGTTATAATTCATTTACAAGAAGCGCTGCATTTCCTGTATTGCGCGGAGTTTGGCATATTTTCGCAGTACATGTGTTTTCTGTGGAACGGTTCCTGTTAGTGTGAGCCAATCCAAACGTGAGGCCACACGGAGTAGGGACGCGTTGTGGTGCCAAGTGTCCTTTTCTCCTTGACGGGCCCTTTCCGCCACCGCAAAAAGGTTCTTGTGCCACTTTCGGAACAGAATGGCACGGCGCTACTGCCACGCCAGCACGCTTGCCAAGGAAGGCCCGGGCGAGGGTACTGTTTCTTGAAGCCTCGCCAACTGGCATGGTTCAATTGTGTTCTGGGGGAGAGGCGCATTGGCCAAGACAGACGCGAAGCGTTCAAACAAGCTTCAGCATAAGTCGCAGGAAATCTCCGCCCTGGCCGAACAGAACAGACATCTTCTCCACAGGATCCATTGTCTCAACAACATCAACGCCTTTTCTCAGAACGCCGCGAAACCCGGCCCTGTTCGAAACGTGCTCTTGGACGCGGTGAGCACTGCCCTTGAAATTTCACATTCCGCCAAGGGATCAATCCAACTATGCAATCCCGACAAGACGGAGCTGACGGTTGTTGTGGCGGAAGGCAAAGGTAGCGACAAGCTCATCGGCCAAACAACGCCAATTTGTGGAAATCCGTCTGTGGCAGGATATGTTGCCACCACAGGTGAAACGGTGGTCGTAATAAAGAATACAGATTGGTCCGATCTGCCGCGTCAAGGTTCTGATCGCTACACGTCTCGCAGTTTCTTGACCGTGCCCATGGTGGTTGACGGAGAGACGGTGGGCGTCTTGAGCGTTACCGAGCCAACCGGCAACGACTCCTACGATCCTGTTGATGCAAAATACCTGTTCGACCTGGCTGAAATAGTGGGCTCAGCCGTAACCACTCACAGAGAACAGCAAGAAGTAAAGGCATTCAACGCAGAACTCAGACGTCAACTTGAACACGCGCTTGCCGAATTGGACGGAGTGGAAGACCGGCTTTCCGGTCTGAAAACGTACAGTGAAACGATTATCCAAAATACTTCGCTTGGGCTTCTCATTTTCAACGACAACCTCGACATTTTGTTCGCCAATCAACGGGCCACAGCGATGCTGAACATCAATACCGGCGGCGCCAAGACCTCTTGTCTGTCGTCTTCAATTCGCATTGCCACCCCAGAAAACTGGGCTGAAACACTGACAAGCGCGGTCCGTCATGGGCGGTCCGTCGAGCTCTATCCCGTTGTCGTCGAGGGAAATGAAAACGAAAGTCCACAACTACTCCGCCTTCTGGCTTCGCCGGTGCGAAATGATGCTGGAGAACCGGTCGCCAGCATTCTGGCAATAGAAGACGCCACAACACAGGCAATGCAACAGCGAGAGCAGGTCATCTCAGAACGCCACGTGGCAACGGGCAAACTTGTCTCACGCGTGGCCCACGAGTTGAACAATCCACTCGACGGGATCCTGCGTTTCGTCAACCTCTCCATCCAGTGCTGTCCAGAAGACACCCGAGTCAGGGATTATCTGAAGGAAAGCAAGAAGGGCCTGGAACGCATGGTCGCCTTGATTGCAGACCTGCTTGTGTTTTCCCGAAAGAAACCAAACCCCAAACAGGACAGCGAAGACTGCAATGAACTGATTCGTGAGGCAGTCAAGTCAATGAGTCTTCGCGCTGCGGACACAAATGTGCAAGTCCGCCTGGACCTTTCTCCGCAGTTGCCTGCGTTTCGCTGTGGAAGCCTGTATCAAGTCTTCACAAACCTCCTGAAAAATGCCCTCGATGCCTTGCCCCACGGAGGCCAGATCGAGATCCAAAGTCAACTTGACGGTAATGAACTCGTCATATCTTTCACTGACAACGGGATCGGTATTCCCGCCAATTTGATTGACCGCATATTTGATCCGTTTTTCACAACGAAAGAATCACACAAAGGAACCGGCCTGGGGCTGGCAATATGTCACGATATCGTTGCAACACTGAACGGCCGCATCAATGTTGAGAGCACGGAAAATGTCGGCTCCACCTTTTCGGTACACGTAAGTCCCGCCAACGTACATACGCATCTCAGTCAGGATTTTGGCACCCCGCCTGGAGGCGTTTTATGACACTCGGAAAGATTCTTGTCGTCGACGACGACGCCTTGGAATGCAAATCTTTGACTGAATTCCTCAGACTGGAAGGATATCAGACGACAGGAGCCTTGAGCGGAACCGAAGCCCTGGAGCTTCTCCGACACAACACTTATAATGTGGTCCTTACCGACGTAAGTATGCCGGAGATCAGCGGGTTTGATCTTTTGAAAGATGTCGTTGCCAATCATCCTTCAACCGCCGTGATCCTCATCACAGGCTACGGCCAGATCGAAGGCGCTGTCCAGGCCATCAAGTCAGGAGCACACGACTACATTTCCAAACCGCTGGTCGACGAAGGCGTCAAGCTTTCTATCGAACGCGTCTTGGAACAACAACGCCTCCGAACAGAAAATGAGGAGCTAAAACAGCGTCTCGACGCCCGAAACGGCTTTGGCCCGCTCCTCGGCCGAGACCACCAGATGCAGCGCATCTATGATCTCATCGAAGTAGTAGCTGATGCCAAGGCTACCGTACTCATATCAGGTGAAAGCGGCACCGGCAAAACATTGATCGCCCGCACTATCCATGCCAAATCATCGCGACGCGACAAACCTTTTGTCGAGGTCAATTGCGGCTCCCTCCCGGAGACGCTCCTTGAAACCGAACTCTTCGGACACACTCGCGGCTCCTTTACCGGAGCCTACAGCGACAAAACGGGGCGATTTGAACAGTCAGATAAGGGTACGATTTTTCTCGACGAGATTTCTGTTGCCTCTCCTGCCCTGCAGGTCAAGTTGCTCCGAGTACTGCAGGATCACATCTTCGAGAAGGTTGGCGGTTCAAAACCGATAAAAGTCGACGTGCGGGTAATCGTTGCCACCAATCAGGATCTGAAAGAACAGATCGAGACGGGAGCGTTCCGTGAAGACCTATACTACCGGCTTCACGTTATTTCGCTACATGTCCCCCCCTTGCGTGAAAGAGTGGGAGACATTCGGCCTCTCGCCGAACACTTCATGAATCGCTTCAGAGTCGAAAACGGCAAGGATATTCTGGGCATTACAGATGACGCCTTGAGAGCCATGCAGCATTACGGATGGCCCGGAAACGTGCGCGAACTTGAGCACTGCATCGAGAGAGCCGTTATCCTCACAAAAGGAAAGTACATCACACTGGATGAACTGCCCCTGCCTACTGAAGCAGTCGAAAAGAGTATGGAAGCAGACGTCATGCTTCCGCTCAAGCAGGCCCTAGCAGCCCCGGAAAAGGACATCATTTCCCGCACCCTGAAAAAAGTCAATTGGAGTCGGCGAAAGGCAGCCGATATTCTACAAATCAACCGCAGTACGCTGTTCAAAAAAATGCGGAAGTACGGCCTCGAAGACAAATCTTCTCACGCCGAAGGACTCGAAAGGTAATGATCTCTGTCGAGACTATCGAGCGGCGGCGATTGGCACTGCCGCTCCTGCTGATGTCCATCCTCACGGTTGTACTGTCAGGAGCTTCGTCCTGTCGGCGCCCAGAACCGGACGCCCGACAGCTTCTTCTGATGGCTGAGGAAAGCCTTCAACAAGACGATGCTGACACGGCTATTGCGACATATGAGCAGGCACTTCGCAAAGAACCATATTCGGCTCAGGCCCGCATTGGGCTGGCTATTGCTTCTTTCTCCTTGAATCAGACCGTCCAGGGTCTTCGACACTACGCGGCCGGAATGCGATTGGATCCGGACATTCTGTCTGCAGATTCGCTCGAACAGATCATTGCTCTCACGGAGACAAATCCAACAATCCTCGCTGTCCTGGAAGAAGAGATGACCGGGCAAAGCGCGACTCATACTATGGACACCAAGACACGGACCGCCGCCCTCGACCTGCTGGCCCGTTCACACGTACATCGTTTCCGCAAACTCGCGGAAGAAGTCGAGACGGCGTTGCAGAATATCGGTTCGGCATCACCAGATACAGCAGACTCGCGTTTTTTGCCTCCATGTGCTCCTCCTGATTTTGAGGGTTTGGCCCGAGTTCTTCATAGACAATTGTCACTTGTCCCTGATTCCTCGGCCGTTCATAACCTTCTGCTGAAGACCAGGCAGGCCCAAGGCGTCTATGGACGAGCCCGGGTGTTGTTCTCATCCGCTCTTCGTGTGGACCCTGCTTTCAGCCCGTCCGCCATCAAATTGGCCCGGCTGGAGAGTTCCGAAGGGAAACCCGATATCGCACTCAGTCTCCTCCATGGTCTGCTGGACCTGAAGCTGCAGTCAGACATGGAAACCAGTGTGGTAAAAATGGAACTCGCCAGACTTCTCCGACGCTTGGATCGCGATCAGGAAGCACTGGACTTCGTCGACGAAGTCCTCAAAACAAGACCGTCATGGTGGGAAGCCTTTTTGATGCGCGTTGTCCTTTTGGCAGACATGGACGACTTGTGGCAGGCGATTCTGGAGGTGGAGCCGGTCGCCGAGAGCAATCCCGATAACCGTCGAATTCAACATGTCAGAAGTGCTCTCTTCGCGAAAACCGGAGTTCACAAGGATACTGCCGACAACTTCGACAATACTGTAGCAGTCTTCCCCGACTGGGCGGAAGGACATTTTCTCCTCGCTTTGGCCCACTATCATCTGAACGATACGGAGAAAGCGATGGCGGCTCTACTCAGAGCTGTCAGGATCGAACCCGACCATGTGGAGGCGCGATGCTCCCTTGCGGCGCTCTTGATCGGACAGGGAGCATACATCTCTGCCGCAGGACATCTCAGGGAGTTGCTCTCGTCGCATCCAGACAATGCTGATGCTCTGTATTTGCTGGGTGCGGCACTCGGGTTCAACTACGAAACCGCTGAAGCCATCTCCGTGTTGGATATGATCGAACGCGGCCACTCTCGAGCGAGTCAGGCGCGACAACTCAGATCGGCGCTGATGTTGGCGTCCGGGGACTCGGAAAAGCTCATTACGGAGTTGCTTGACCAAATAGAAAACGCTCCTCAAGATTTCGAAATACACTACCTGCTTGGGTTTGCCCGCCTGACCCAACTTGACTTTGATTCGGCTCAGGAGGAGTTTGCCATCGCCGCACGGCTGCGGCCGAAAGATCCCTTGAGCCACCTGTACCTTTGTCGTATCGGCGCCTTGAAAAATGACGTTGTCGGCTCTGATGTTGCACTGTCGGCTGCCCTCAATTCGCACAGTCAGCCCAATGCAATACGCCTTGCCGCTCTTGTTCTTGGCAAAAGAGACGCCCTCCCGGCACTGCTGAGCGGGGAAGGCGGTGCGACATCAAAGCAAGCTTCAATGTCCGAACTCTACCTCGCGGTCACCGAAGTAATGCCGTCCGAACGACTTCTGAGCCAGCTTGTCGCCACCGATATCCACAGCCCGACGGTAGCTGCAATACTGACCGTCGCCTTGAAAGAGGCTGAAAAATACAAGGACAGTCCGTCTGTGTGGGACAATCTGGTGAAGCAAAACCCCAGTCTCTTGACAGAACTTTCTGCTGCAGCGGAGACGCACCTCTTGGAAACAATGTCCGTCGCACCCACTCGCATATCTCAAGACCCCTGTTGGTGGGATATTGATGAGATCAGACTACCGCCGAAAAACAGAAAATGATCGGAAGCCTTGCCAAAAATGAAACGTCCGCCCCGTAAAATGTTGGCCCTCAATACATCGCATGTTGCCTTATTTGCCCTGATTGCGATGCTCGCGATGATAGCTTGCGGCTGCCGTGAATCCATCCCTTCGCAGTCGGAGTTGTCAGTTGCAGCACTTCTCATCGATGAAGGGCGACTGGATGAAGCGATAGTATCGCTCCACAAACTCGCGGCTCGGCGTCCAGATCACGCGCCAACGCTCGCTCAACTCGGGCGAGCCTATGCCCTGCTCAATCAATATGATCTCGCTTTCACGGCCTTCAAAAGCGCACTGGCAGCGGACAAAGAAGACATTGAAACACTGCACGCCCTGGGAAGAGCTTATTTGGAGATCCACAACCTACCGGCATCCAGGGAAACTGCCGATCAACTGCAACAGTACCACCCAAACGCTGCCCGGACAAAAGACATCGAGGGGCGCCTTGCTATCGCCACTGCCCTTGACATGGCAAACGAAGCATTTGAAATCCTGGGCAACAAGACGACTGAACCTCTACCACCCGATCTCCATCGAAATATTGCAGCCCTCCATCTCGATTCCGCGATCGCTGACTTGGCGGATATTGCAGCCAAAGTTCGTGTCGACTCTGACACAGTGAAGCTTTCTGATCTTCTGGAGAAAGCAAAGCAGCGTCTTGTCCGCGCAGAGGAGCTGCTGACTTCTGCTGTTGAAGAAGACCCATCGTTGCCCGGGACGGCCCTCGTACTGGCCAATCTGTCGCTGGACCTTGGCCATCTCAACTACGCTGAATCTCTCTACAAGACATTGCAAAACACCCCAAAGTATCGCGGCGAAGCGCTCCTGGGGCTTTCGAGAGTCGCCGGCTTGAAGGGACAAGAACAGAAATCTTCAGACATGGCCAAAAGTGCCGTTGCACACACCCCCAGATCTGTCGAAGCACAGATGGTATTGGCCGCAAAAGAAGCCTCGGAAATGGGCAAGACGAACGAAAGACAAGATACCACAGTCTATTATTCCAGCCTGCTACGCAGAACACGCTTGGCAAACGCCATAACACTGTGGCCCTCCCGCGTAGCCTATGTCGATGCACTGATAGATCTGGATACGAGCCAGGACGTAGGTCCCAATCGCACGACTTCTTTGCTTGCCGAAGCAACAAAGAAATGGAAGAATTGGGGGATTCCACATTATGAGCTTGCTCATGCACTCAGGCTCACGGAAGCATCGGATCAAGATCGTGAACATGTGGTGACGCAGATCGTCTCGTCACTAAGCGCCGCCCTCGGAGCAATGCCGTCATTTGCACCCGCACGCGCAGAGCTAGCTCATATCCACTTTGAGCAGGCCGAGTACCTAAAGCAGGTGCTCCGCAAAACCAGCTTGAGAAGCACGGGGTTCAAGAGAGAAAAGACCTCCAACTCCATGGACCGCCACTACGAACTCGCACTTGATCAAAGTCGACGAGGGCTGGAAAGATTGCCTTACGATGTCCCTCTTCGTCTTATTCTGGCAACGACGCTCGCTGAAACGCGGAAGTACAGCGAAGCTCAAGAGCAATATGAAATCGCCGTTGCTATTGCCTCTGGCCAACCCGCATCGGCTACCGGCCCATTCGCGATGTCTGGAAACCTCCCGAGAATGCAGAAGGTCATAAGCAACTACCGCTCCCGCCAGGAGAAGTCACCGTCCATCGTACTGTCAAGCTTCCTCGCCTTTGCTCAACTCGCCAACAAGCGCCCCGATTTGGCCATCAAGGAGTTTGAGGGTATTCTCAGGAAAAACTCCGCATATCTTTTCGCTCACTCACAGCTTGCACGGACCCTTGCTCTCCATGGAGAATTCGAGAAGGCAATCAAACAATACAATCTGGCTCTCGACCTCACAAAAACCTTCAACAAAAGGACAGCAGAAAAAGGCTCCGGCCCGCTGTACGCTACCGATCATCTGCATGTTGGCCTCGCCTCTTCCTACCGCGCACAACAGCAATACAGAGAAGCTATTATCCAACTGTTCAAGGCCATGCAGAGCGCTGATGATACGTTGGAAGCTCACACGGCGCTCTCACAAATGATGACGACACTTGCTGCTGAACCCCCGGAGATCATAAGAGAAACGCTTGATACCGTAGCACGACACTTGCTACTGCCAGTCTTGGAGGACCTGGACTCGCGCTATCAGAAAGCACTGCAGCCAATCATCAAGAATATTAAAGCCGGAATAAAGTTCGACGACGCCTTTGACGCTACAACTGATCGCCGGGCTTTCACGAAAAATGAGCTAGAAGCCCTCGTGAGCGAGACTCAGGCCGCAGTTATGGACGCGCTATCCGTGTTTGGACCCTACCTCAGTCCTTCTCAATTGGACAAGAAACTGGAAGATCCACGGGCTTTTGCTTTCGAGATGGCCAGTTCAAGTGCCAAGGTTTCCTTTGCCGCCTTGCCCGAATCACCAAATCCATGCTTCCGCATGGGAAAAATATCTCTACTCCAACAGGAACCAAAAGCTGTCTTGACATGGTTCCGAAGGGCTATTCAGAAAGACCCGACATTCACGCCGGCATACGCAGCCGTGCTTCCCCAGATAGGCGGCATTGCAGAAGAAGTCCATCGGTTCCTTCCTGTCCTCGATAAATTAGGGAAGAACCCGAAATCACACAATGCCTGGCGGAAACAGATTCTGTCGTTGAAGAATCAAGCTGAAGACCGCCTGCGTGAACCAATAAGAACCATTGAAAAGGGAAACAGATCGCTGCCAGGAAATCCAGATTTCTTTATGATGTCAGCAATAGTAAACCAGCTTTTTCATCCCGCCATAGCAACCATAAACGCCGAACCGCTCTACGGGAAAACCACGCTCAGCGAATCAGCCAAAGTCACAGCGACCTTCCCCGATCGCCCTTACCTCCATGTGTGCCGTGCAAACTTGTACCTGTCGATAGGAGAAAGTGAAAGAGCCAAGGCCATCGTGATGAAGTGCCCATCCCTTCGCAGAGAACATAAACAAGCATATGCCCATCTTGTCGATCACCTCCAATCCGAACCCGACGTGAGGAAGCGAAAAATCGAAATGGCTCGTGCCGCATGGCATCTCAATATGGGTATCCAATACTCCCGCTACGGGCTCCATACATTGGCCCGCAGGGCCTTTTCAAGTGCCCTTCGTGAGCCTCTCTCTGGAAGTCACAATCTCTTCGTCCATTCATGTCTTGCGTCCGTACAGTCCAAAACTGAGCATCTGGCAAGAACTCGGCAGCTCCAACAAGCCATTCTTGCCGCCAACCCAGACTTTGCCACCGCACACGTACAGATCGCCCGCATGTTTCGGCATCAAGCCGAACAAGCTCGTCTGACAGCACGGGACTTGGATGACGGAAAAGATCCAAAACAGGCCGAGAAGGCTTTGGCCAGCATCCGAAAAACAGAGAGGCTTGAGAGTGAAGCCATCTTGTCCTACCGGAAGGCAATTGCAGCAGCACCAGATCTGCACGCAGCTCGACTGGAACTCATCCTAATGCTGGAAGCACAGGGTAAAGAGGTAGACGCTATAAGAGCATACAAGACTCTTCTTGATGAAGTCGCGAATATCGATCCAGACACTCAAATCTACACCGACCCCGACTGGCTATACGCCCCAAACAGGACTGAGCTTTTCGCCATCCCCTTGCTTGCGCGCGAGCTGTCAGGTTCAAACGACGACCTCATGCCCCTGATGCGTCTCCTCTACAACCAGAGCGACAGACTAGAGGTCTTTCCAGATGATCTGGAGAAAGCCCTGCTCACCTCGCTGAATCAGGCAGGACTTCGCTTCCGGCTGGCCAGCCTCTATGAGCATTCGGGACAACCTGAAAAAGCCTTGATGCAATATCAGATGGCGCTCGGACAAGACCCAAATCTCCCTGAATCAACACGAGCAGAAATCGCCATTAAGAAATTGAGCTCAGGAAACCGTTTCTTCAATACCGAACTCAGGTAGCCGCCAAAAGCAGCCCCCTCCGTCAAGAACCCCACAAGGCGATCACCAGGAGACCGGCAGTTATCAGAAGCGTCCCAGTCAGCCTGATGACCAGGCCTTTTTCGCGGAACAACGCAAAAGCCGTTACCACACCGATAACAATGCTGAACTGCCGGAAGGCCACAACATAGCTCGCACGACCCGCTGATTGAAATGCCCATAACACCAGAAAATATGATCCATAAGTGCACACCGCAGCGACCGCCGGCCAAAACCATCCTATCAAAATGACATCGTCTTCTGTCCGCCCAAACCTGCAGTGAAGCGGCTGGTAAACAAAGAAAGAGACAAACAGAAATACATAAGCATAACGAGCAGCAGAACCCGGACCCGGCAAGACCAGCTCAGAACCAATCTTGTCCAACAACGAATACCCGACCGTGCCGAGCGCTGTCAGAAGTATCCACAACATCGCCCGATTGATATATCGCCGCAGCGTGAGGTCACGGAGCGAATGCAACGGAGTGAGAAGACATCCGACAACGACTATCAGCATCCCCAGCCAACCCATCGATGTCGGCATCCTTCCCCGCAAGGCATCCGCCACACCGACCAGCAAAACCGGCAAGGCTCGCGCCACCGGGTAGACAACCGTGAAATCACCCGAACGATACCCAAAGCCCAGGAAAAAATAATACAATCCCGCACAAGTCCCCGAACCCAAAACACATAACCATGCGAGAGGAGGCATTGAACGTGTAATCACCTCGCTAACAACGAAAGGCACAAACCCAACCGCCAACCCAACGGTAAGCATCCGTCCGAAAAATGCACTCGTGGCGTGACATTTCCGACCAAGCAAATTCCAGCCCGCATGCAGTACCGTGGACAACAGGACCAGGAAAATCGTCAGCAGGCTCATCAAAACCCTTTCTGAAAACGCGATGCAAAGTCCGAAAGCTCGGCAGGAGAGCATACCGCGTAGCAATGCATGAGACAAGGAACCCACGGATTCAAAGGGTGATTGCCAGGATGCAAATGACTTGTTACGAGACCTTCTCGATGACGAAACGGCCACGTCGTTCACCGCGCATGACACGCCATTTTTCCTGTTCAACGACAGCCAGCGTCGCCGAAATATTTCGGCAAAACTCGACCCGCTGAAGGATGATTTTTGCGCGTTCATAGCACAGTTTTGCTGCGCCAATTGCGCAAACAAAACCGCTCTTTCGACAGTAGCCGTGAGACAAAAACAAACAAAATTGTCCGCTCGCGGACCAGCATATTTGCCGACAAAGACACCTCAAATCACCGTCTACAGATAGTGTGTCCAAAAGAAAATTCCACTAAATAGAGGATTTTGCGCTTGACAAAATTGACTAAACATGATAATTTTTGAATAACCACAAGGGGGTGGACATGCCAAGCCAAAAAACACTACTTGATGTAGGGGAGCTGGCCGATTATCTCGGTGTCAGCGAATCGACAGTTTACCGAATGATCCGTGGCAAAGACATTCGTGCCTACAAGATACTCGGTAGCTGGAAGTTTCGAATACAAGATATCGAGGACTACATGGAGCGCCGCTCCAATCTGAATTTGCTTCATTGATTTGCTCTTTCACAGCGCCAGGGTTTCAGCGCCAGAAACACCCGAAATGCAAGGATTTCAACAGAAAGAGAAGAGTTTCTGGGTTGCTGAATGGGAACAGAGGCGTTACTATTTAGTAACACTAGTGTTATCAGGGAGCAACACTAGGATTTCCGGTCAGTAACGGTTCCGTAGCCAGTCAGAAACGGTAGCGCTACTAACCCGCAACTAGACTAAGTTGTTCCTACTAAGTTGTACATTACTTGTTCCTTTTTGTCACGGATGACACGGCTGTTTATGACACAAACAGCTATCTGCCAAGGACGGTTAGGCGACCTAAAAACTAGACTACGCTGGTCGCGAGAAAGAGAACTTTTTTAATATGCCTCGAAGACCCAAACTTCCGCCAATCAAGCCTGCACGGATACGGAAACTCTCCTTCCGGCGCGGCATCTCCATTGGCTGGATAGACAACCGGGTCAAGAGTCCTGAGTTTGGGTTCCTCGCCGAAATGCAGAAACGAGAAAAGAGCAGTTGGGACCTGTACACTTTCCTCTGCTGCTCCGCCGATTCCTCCGGCCTCTGCAAGTACTCCATTCGAAAAATCGCGCAGGCATTGCAGAAAGGATACAACGCGATCATCAATGCCAAAAACGTTCTCGAAGACATGGACCTGATCGCGACCCGCCCGATACCGGAAGAACGCAACCTGACGTTGTGGCAAGTACTGACCCTCCCGGTCGTCGAAGGCACCTACAAGGCACGCGTCAAGAAACGATCCTCACAGGTTGATGTCGAGATGATGGACCAGACCGCCAAGATGGTTGTCGACATGTTCTACATGATGGTCGGGCAGGACAAGATTTCTTCCGCAAAACAGATACAAGGCATCAAGTCAGTCAAGCGCCTCATCGATGACGGATTCAACATCGACGACATCAGAAACGCCATCAGTTGGACCGTCAAGAATGTACCGAACGCTTATTCGTTTGCCATCATCGAAAAGACAATCGGACAAGCCAGCAAAGCCAAAAAGACGACTGAAAAGAAGAAAGCCGTCAACAGACTCACTGAAGAGTTCCACGACGGAGACAACGTCCGCTGGAAAGGCAAGATCGGCACGATCGAAGGCCCGGTCGTTCGATTCAAAAATGGCGTCACCTTCACCCGCGACATCGCCAGCGAGCTGGAGAGGTTGTAGGTAATATCCAGCCAAAACTGTCCGACCACTCTGATTCAAAGAAGCTCAAATCCAAAACAACATATGCTTGCGCGGAGGGGAGTCTTGGCATTATACTTTTCAAGTCGGCCACGGGCCGCTTTATGTAATCATTTCTGACATATCATCAGGAGAAGCTCATGTACTTGGGCAGAATTGTCGGCGTTGGTCTTACCGGAAATGGCGCACCTTTCGCGGCTTACGGTATCACGGGTCGTTCTGAAAAGAGCAAGCGACGAGTCGCACGCATTTCGGATGACGGGCGGACTATCAAAATCCTCCCTCTGGACGAGCTGACCCCGGAGCAGGAGAAGATCAAGGACCTGATCATCTACACCGCTTTTCGCACCGACCCGACAGGTTCGGTCATGTTTGTGACAAACGGTCGTCAGACGGATCCGATGGTTGAAGCGCTTCAGAAGGACCCGCGCCGTGCCCGCACGACGATCGTAGAAAGTGTGCTTGAAGAAATGGGTGCTGAGCCGGACGAGCCGATCTGCACCGCCCGTATCGCATCATCCGTCGATGGAATGACGCGGGAAGCCGTTCTCGGCACAGTCACCAGGTCACATGCCGCGACGGCGGTGCCCATTACCCTAAAAGAGCGCGGCAAGGCTCTCTGCATATCGACATACGCTGGCGATGAAAAGGATCCCGCCCCGGACGAGTTTGATGCTCTTCTCGATATCGTTAGGCACGTTGAGATTGTCGGCGAAAGTGCCGAGGAAATTTCCAGTGCCTTCTACGCGTGGCTGGAGGAAACGAATCCCGGTCTCGTAGTGTGCAGTGCTGCGGCTTGCTGGAATGAGCGGGGATCTCGCTGGGATCTGGCCGTCAAGAATCTGCATCACTGATTTGACGTGAGCATGTGTTCGGGAAAACCGGGACACAATACTAATTTTGTACTGATCAATACAGGACAGCGACATGCCGTTTCAAAAATAGTCTTGTGTCCCGGTTTTCTCCTGCGGTATTCACACATTTTCATTGCGAAGAGTTCGCGGAAGCGAGCCATGCGGCAATCGATCTTGGGCTAGTTGGGAGAAGTACCCATGTTGTCGGTATTCACAGATTGGTGGACCAATCTTCAGACGCCATACCAGCAGGCTGTCATCACTCTCTTGACAGTCGCCGCCACTTTTCTTGCAGCACACCTTGTCAAATTCATCTGGAACAATGTCCTCAGGCCAATAGCCCGCCGCACGCCGACAAAGGCGGACCTGATGTTGGTCGAGGATACGGCACTGCCGGTCTACATTGTTGTACTCACGTCGGGACTGTACTTGAGCTTCTTGCGGCTGATTGGGAATGTCAAGCTGAGAATGTCGGCAGAGGAATTTGCGGACCTGAAAGGATCGCTCGGGTACAAGATTGCCGACGGCGTTCTTTACAGCCTCACCGTTTTTGCCGTGGCATACATTGTCTACGCAGCCGTCCGGGCTGTGTTGGAATGGTATATGAAGCAAGTCGCCGTCCGGACTCGGACCCGGCTCGATGACGAAATGATTCCCCTCATCCGTCGCATCGCGAAGATAGTCATCTTCTTCGTAGCACTCACCTACATAATGCAGCACTACGACAAGCCGATTATGTCGTTGCTAGGTGCTGCGGGGATTGCCAGCATCGCGGTCGCCTTTGCCGCACAGGAGACGCTGTCGAACATCATAGCGGGCATAGCGCTGATGTTTGACCGGCCATTCCGTATGGGTGATCGCATCGAACTTCCATCCGGCCAGATCGGCGACGTCCACGAAATCGGGATGCGGAGCACCAAGATTCTCTCCTTCGACAACAACCTCATCGTCGTGCCCAACTCCGAGATGGCCAAGTCGATGGTGGTGAACTATGCCTATCCCGACCTGAAATACAAGATTCGACAGGTCATTGGTGTGGCATATGGTTCCGACATTGCCAAGGTCAAGAGCATCCTTCTTGACATAGCCAATACTCATCCCGAAGTGCTCGACGATCCCGCTCCGGTCGCCAATTTCTACACATTTGCCGAATCATCACTCGACATCTACTTCATCGTCTGGGTCAAGGACTACAAAGAGCATTTCCGCATCCGCGACGAGATCAACTGCGAAATCAACCGCCGCTTCGAAGCCGAAGGCGTCACCATCCCCTTCCCCCAACGGACCGTGCACCTGAGGCAGGAGTGAACGCGGAGTCTCTTGACTGATTCTCTGCGCGTTCGGGGATGCGCAATTGTTGAGTCGATACAAAAATCTCGGGGAGATGAGCGATTCCCAGGAAAAACCGGGACACAAAATTAGTTTTGCAGAGCGCTGTGTAGCTGTTCTCCATTGACCAGAACAAAACTAGTATTGTGTCACGGCTTTTCCCCGAGATTGCCGCGTCGTTCGCTTTGCGAACTCCTCGCAATGACACTCAAAGGTGAAGGGGTTGAGATTGTCACGTCTTTCGTAGCAACCGACTCCCGGCAATGCCACCTGAACTATTCACACATCGTCATTGCGAGGCCGTGAATCGCGAAGTCTTTCGCGCATGTGGCGTCAGCACGCAAAACTCTGGAGCACTATGCGTGCCGCGAGTAGCTTGTCTGTGGAATACTTCAGTGAGACATACTCGCACTCCCGCTTCACACCACTGGAACATGCACTAATGCTACGTGCGGATCATATCGGGGATATGGTGGGACGTTTGCCTGGTTGGCGCAAAGCGGGGTGTTTACCAGGTTCTCTTGGATTTTGCTTTTCGCGCTATGGTCACTTTTGCAGTTCTCTATGAATCTGTTCGATTCTGACGAAGAGGACCCCAATGCCACCGCCAACGAATCCCGCACCGAGAATCCCTAATAGTGACATCCCCGCACCCACGGCGATCATCATGGGACCAATGAATAACGAGAACGGAGTAAGAAGAGCAAGAAGCCTGCCCAATTCTCTCATGGGAATCTCCAATCAGCAAAAGTGAGCCGCTCTGGACTGAGAAACGTTGAATGTGTCCTGCTTACGGTGCTTGCAGAGAATGATTATATTGCAGGTGTGTTCGTAGCGTCAATGCTCTATACACGGAAGAGTCGATACATGAATTTCGGGGTATTTGCGGTATAAGCGGTAAAAAAACCGGGACATAATCAAATTTGTTCGGCACGGACATTGTTGGGAAGCATGGAAAACTGAGGTCTCGGAAAACTGAAATAGCCCAAGAGAGATTGCCGCGTCGTTCGCTTTGCGAACTCCTCGCAATGACTAGCAATGTGCCGCTCACTGTCATTGCGAGGTCGTGATAGCGGCCGAAGCAATCTCTCCCCGCCGGAAGAGATCTTTTTCAGCCGCCCTATTCCTTACCCCAAACCTTTCGCCGCAAATACCCCGAAATTTTTGTATCGACTCTGGACAAATGTTCCCGTGATTTTGTCTTCAAAAACCAGTATTATGTTTCCAAGGTTTCTACGGATGACTGACGAGACCTTCTGCTACGGGGAGTGTGCGAGTATGCCGTTCAATCCAAGATTTACCATTACGCCGAAAATCAACAAGGCTCTCGTCGAGATCGAGCGGGTGCGGGGTTTTCTCGATGCCGTGAAGCTCAGGGATGAGTGGGTCTCTGATATGCAGAGGAGCGCCCTTGTCCGTGAGGCGCATTACTCGACGCATATCGAGGGCACGGCAATAAGCCTTGACCAGGCGCAGGATATTCTGTCGGGCAAAAAACTCAAGGGCATCAGTCGTGACGATGAAAAGGAGCTGCTCAATTACAAGAGGGCGATGGATTTTGTCTCGAAATATCTCGGCAAGGGGGGGCCGGTGAGTGAAGGACTCGTCCGGGAGCTTCACAAGATTACTGTTCGCGGCGTGCGTGGAGGCGAAGGACAGCCGGGGGCCTACAGGGAAACACAGAATTATGTCGTCAATGTCCGGACAAATGAGGCCGTCTATACCCCGCCGCCGCCGGTGGAAGTGCCTCTTTTGATGCATGAGTTTGTTGATTGGATAAATGAGAATATCGAAGAAATGTCGCCGGTCCTGGTCTCTGCTATTGCGCAGTTTCAGTTTGTCCATATCCATCCTTTTGTGGATGGCAATGGCAGGACGGCGCGACTTCTTTCGACGCTCATCCTTTACAAGACCGGTTATGATTTCAAAAGGCTGTTTACCATTTCGGAATACTACGATCAGAACCGTCCAGCGTATTACAGCGCCATCCAGTCTGTGCGCGAGAACAAGATGGACATGACCGCGTGGCTTGAGTACTTCGTCCACGGCCTGCGTTCGCAGATGAAGGAGATACAGGACAAGGGGAAGAAGGTTATCAGTGCGGACAAGTTCGTAGAGTCTTTTCAGGACAAAGGGCTCAATGAGCGTCAGGAAAAGATCATCCGTTATCTCGTGATCAATGGACGCATTACAAATGAAGA
>Ga0180433_10004345_pt1 | contig 19999 bp, 19 predicted proteins | sample SS_ome_8_FD_132980 | JGI IMG/M metagenome (GOLD analysis project Ga0180433, IMG submission 132980) | Hypersaline lake sediment archaeal communities from the Salton Sea, California, USA - SS_1_D_1 metaG | ecosystem: Environmental > Aquatic > Non-marine Saline and Alkaline > Hypersaline >... | reverse complement strand
CCCTAAAAAGCTAAAAAACACCATAAGTTTGCTTTAACGCAACTATTCCGTCTTTTCTATCCACATTTTTTATTGCGCTGCGTTTTTATTCTTCATGTTTAGTTCATTCATTGAGTATTGCCATTTACAAATACTATAACTAATTGCTCAGGTATATTGCCACAAAGCCTTCCCTCCCCGTCCCGAGACCGTGATGGGATCGGGAGGTGCGACATTGTTGGGATATTGTATATTGGTTATTAATTTTTCAAGGATTTTATATCAAATAACTACTTTGCAAAGCCAGGTCTGGGCCAGGGGAACTAAGCCACAAAGATTATGAAATTACTGCATTGATGGGCCTGCTTGATATGCGGCGCAGTAATAGTAGCGAGAAAACCTTATCACATATGTATTGGTATAGTGATACCCATCTTTTCTTCGTGTCTTAGCGGCTGTATAGACACTGGTATAATAGGTTTTTAAAAATATTTTTAGAATACGTGTTTCTTTTCAATTGTAGGTTAACATTCATTGGTATAATATTTGGGACAATCTACTGGAATGTCCTTTTCAGAAAACTTTTGATGTTTTTTGAAGATCTGGGGTTTAATTGTATTAAATATTTATATGGTATAACTATTCTTTTCGGCAACAGTACGATGCATAAGCAAATGTTAAAAGCAATTATCCACTTGGACATGGATGCATTTTATCCTTCAGTTGAGATGCTGGACAATCCCGGATTAAAGGGAAAGCCGGTGATAGTAGGTGGAAGCACAGAACGAGGTGTTGTGTCATCTGCATCATATGAGGCACGTAAGTTTGGAGTACATTCGGCACAGCCAATTGCATTGGCAAAACGGATGTGCCCTGATGGGGTATTTCTTCCAGTCAGGATGTGGAGATATAAAGAAATTTCCCAACAGATAGTAAATATTTTTTTTACATTTACCCCGCTTGTAGAACCCATTTCCATAGATGAAGCATTCCTGGATATTACAGGGTCTCAAAGGCTCTTTGGGCACCCAGAGGATATCGCAAAAGAAATTAAGCAGAAGGTCTTCGAGGAGACTGGCCTAACGGTATCCGCTGGCTTGGCCCCATCTAAATTTGTTGCAAAAATTGCATCTGATATTGACAAGCCCGATGGTTTAACTATAGTGGCGAATGAAAACGTCAGGGATTTTTTAAACCCTCTTTCCGTTACTAAGATGTGGGGCGTAGGAAGGGCAACACAAAAGGTTTTAAGCCAATTAAATATTTATACCTTTGAGGAGCTTAGCCTTGTACCAGTAAAAATTCTGGAAGATACATTCGGAAAGCATGGTGTTAAAATGCATTTATTATCAATGGGTGTTGATGATAGGGAGGTTGTGCCTGAATGTGATGCAAAATCAATTGGTCATGAGGATACCTTTGCTCGGGATATCCTTGATATTGATAGGCTTAAAACGGAGTTGCTGTCTCAGGCAAATAAAGTTGCTTACCGTATGCGCAAAGACGGAGTGACGGGTAGGACTATTACCCTTAAAGTAAAATATAACAATTTTGTTCAGGCTACAAGATCAAGAACTATTGGGAAATCTACTGACGATGGGCTTGAAATATACAACACAGCATGCTCTCTTTTAAAAAATACGGAGGCTGGTAAAAGACCTGTACGGCTTTTAGGTATCTCTTTGTCTACACTAAGCCTTCCTGATAGCAGCAATCAGCTTTCTCTTTTCAACAATGATGGCGTATACCAAAAAAAGAAAAAATTAAACACCGCCCTGGATCTCTTATATAAAAAGCATGGGGAAAAGAGCATCCGGTTGGGAACATTGTTAAATAAATAATATCTTAACAAAACCCAGGAAAGATTTTTCAAGGCTTCCTAACATAATGTATGATGATGATACTCCAAATCAACCTATATTCGCATTAATAGTCAACAATATAGTTCATTCTTCGGTTTAGTTGAATTTGCTTTGATAATTACAACGTGATTCATAAAATTGCCTCTCTCTAATAAATTTATACAGGGGTATGATTTTTTGATTGCAAAAAATTTGTTTTTATAATTATAATAGTAAGTTAATTTAAATCACATTAACGATGAAGAAGTTATGAAAGAAAACCCCTCACCAATTTTCGAAAAGATAGAAACTTCAAAACAACTGCCCTCTCTGCCCCACATCCTATTAAAACTAATAGAGGCATGTAACAAAGAAGATGCTAAAATAAAGGAAATATCACTAATCATCAGCAAAGACTCATCGTTAAGCGCCAAGGTTATGGCATTGGTAAATTCTGCATATCATCACCTCCCTAACAAAGTAGCCAGCGTTGAGCAGGCCCTTGTGCTTTTAGGTATAGATACTGTAAAAAATATTGCTATCAGTACGTCAATAAAAACTGTTTTTTACAGTGCCAAAGATGAATCAGGCTTTAACCTTAAGGGCTTTTGGTGGCATTCTTTGATGTGCGCTGTATTGTCAAAATCTATAGCCATAAAAATAGGTTATAGTTCTCCTGAAGAGGCATTCTTAGCGGGACTGGTGCATGACATCGGTAAGCTGGTCCTGTGGATTAATTTTACAGAACAGTATAAAGATATTATAGAATCATCACATAAAAACATTGATTTGCTCCTGGCAAAAGAGATTCAACTTGGCGCATCACACCCTGAAGTAGGCGCTTGGCTTATTAAACAATGGAAGCTTAAATCTTTTATATCTGACGCAGTTCTTTATCATCATGAACCATTAGCAAGAATTTTCAATGCACTCCCCTTGATTAAAATTGTTTATGTTGCAAATATTCTGTCCGTTGAAGAAAATCAGGGCAATAAGGTAAATTTTATGCTGGCAAGGGAAATCTTTGGGTTTTCAGATGAAGAATTGGAGGAGCTTAATTCAAATGCAAGGGAAGAAGTAGGGCATGTTGCTCACTTTTTAGGCATAGATTTAAATCTCAAAGAGGATAAAGAAACAGATGGCCGTGATAAGGAGCTTAAGGTACGGGAAAATTTGTCCCGAGAGGTTGAAGAGACCACTCTTCTTCAGGGGACGCTACAGAACCTTTTAAAGGCTTACGATGAAAATGCCATATTGAGGGTAATAAGTGAGGCCCTCCAGATTCTTTTCGACTTGAAGATCGTCCTCTTTTTTTTATACGATCAAGAGAAAAATGCATTAATTGGAAAGTCTGCATGGAGAGATAGATCATTTAATCTACTTGATGGAATATTGATTCCTTTTCAGGAGGGGAAAAACCTACTCGCTAATTCCTTAAAAGAAGGTAATCCAACAGATTCTTTCAGCTATTTCAAAAAGAATAGCCCGACAATTATAGATGAGCTAGTCATTCGTCTGACAGGCATGGACGGCGTAGCGATTATTCCTATGACTGTTAAAGAGCAATACATTGGCATAATAGTTGTAGGTTTAAATGAAACAAGGCTTTCTCATATACAAGATAATTTAAAAATGCTGTCCATGATCGGTAATCAAACTGCTATAGCGCTGTATGCAGATTATTTGAGACAAAATCAGGCGAGATTAATTTTAGATCAACGTCTTAAGGATGCCTCAACTATGGCAAGAAAAGTGGTCCATGAAGTTAATACGCCATTGAGCATCATTAAAAATTATACTAAGATTTTGGAAAAAAAATTGGCTGATAAGAACATTGATTTCGAGGAACTTAAGATTATCAATGAAGAAATTAACAGAGTTGTGCGTTTATTGCACGGACTGTATGATTTTTCCAAAATAAAACTTCAGAAAATTAATACATTAGATATAAATAACCTTCTATCAGAAGTGGCAAAGGTCTTCACAAAGACCTTACTGATAGGTAATGATATTGATATTCACTTGAACCTTTGGCATTCCCTTCCTTTAATTAATACAGACGGAGACAAACTGAAGCAGGTTTTTATCAATCTTATTCAGAATTCAGTTGAATCAATGCCCAAGGGTGGCAATCTCTATATAACTACTAAATATACCTCAAATAAACCAAGTGATGAGCTTTTAAAAGACATAAGGAAAACCATGGAATCCGTGGAGATTTATTTTATAGACGACGGTCCCGGTATACCCGTTGATATTCAACCCAGGCTTTTTGACCCATTTGTCACCTCAAAAGGTGACAAACATAGTGGATTAGGGCTGTCCATCGTCTATAATATTATCAAGGAATTGAAGGGAAATATTTCTTTCAAGAGCGATGGAAAAAGTGGGACTGAGTTTAAGATAGTATTGCCTATATAAAAAATTATATTTAATAGTTTTCCAGGAGTTCGACATGGACATTGATGAAAATATTCTGATAGTCGATGATGATTCTCGCATGTGTGATACCATCAAGGTTTTATTAAAAAACGAAGGTTATACAATAAAAACAGCTAATGATGGAAGAAAGGCAATGGAATATTTATCTCAAGGTAATATCGATCTTGCCCTCCTGGATATTGTCATGCCGGAGATAAGCGGTCTCACAATTATGGATTATATAAATACGAATACGCCGGGAACTCAGGTGATTGTAATTACTGGATACAGATCAGAAGAACTGGCGATAGAATCACTGAGAAAAGGGGCTTATGATTATCTTAAAAAGCCCTTTGAACCTGAAAAATTAATAACTACAGTAGGAAATGCATTAAATAAGCAAAGGCTGAAGAGGGAAAATGGAATTATCAATGAAAAACTATCCCTTGTTCAAGCACAATATAAATATTTAGTGGATAGTTCACCGGACATTATTTATACATTAGATCAAACGGGGAAATTTACATTTGTAAATCAAACGGTGAGGGATCTTCTTGGATTTGAGCCCAATCAATTACTAGGAAAGCATTTTTCATTTATTATCTATGAAAAAGATTTAGATAAGTCAACGCATCATTTTAATGAGAAAAGGACTGGCAAACGTGCTGTTCCAACAACAGGAATAAGGCTAAAGTGTCACCAAAATGGGACCAGAACCTTAACTAAAAACACTGAAAATGCTACTATACTTACTGCGGAATTGAGAGCGGTTGGTATGTACGATAAACCCGTTGATTCAAAAGACAAACACTTTAAGGGAACATATGGCGTAATAAGAGATATAAGCCTTCGCCTGAAGTCAGAAAAGGCCCTTCGGGAGAGTAAAAAGCGACTCAATAATATACTAGACTCAATTCAGGCAGGGATTTTACTCAGTAATTTCAAAACCCATAAAATTCTTTACGCAAATCATGCCTCCCTTAAAATGATTGGCCTTCCAAAGGAACGTATTGTTGGAAGCTTATGCAGTGAATATCTCTGCCCCGAAGAGGCAGAAAGATATATAGCCAATGATCATGGAAAAAAGACGCATACCCTGGAATGTTCGATAGTGAACGGAAACGGGCAAAGAATCCCTGTTGTAAGAACGGTGCGTAGTATTGAATTGGATGGCAAAAAATACTTATTGGACAGTTTTTTTGATATAAGCCAAACAAAGGCTTTAGAGATAAGGCTGCAAAGAGCCCAGAAGATGGAGGCAATCGGGACTCTTGCAGGGGGAGTAGCGCATGATCTAAATAATGTGCTCTCTGCTATTGTTAGCTACCCTGAATTATTGTTGATGAGAATTCCGGAGGAGAGCCCCTTAAGAAAGCCATTGTTAACCATACAAGAATCTGGAAAAAAGGCAGCTGATATAGTCAACGATCTTCTTACATTGGCTAGGAGAGGGGCTGCTGTTATGGAAGTTATCAACCTCAATAGTATTATATCTGATTATTTAAAAACACCTGAACATGAGAAACTTATTTCATACTATCCCAATATAGAAGTAATATCAGACCTTGAATCAGACCTTTTAAATACCATGGGCTCCACCGTACATATATCAAAGACTATTATGAATTTAATATCAAACGCAGCAGAGGCTATCCAGTGCAATGGAAAGATAATTATATCTACTGAAAACCGATACATTGATGAACCTGTAAGGGGTTACGATGAAATAAAAGAGGGTGATTATGTGATCCTTAAGGTTGCCGATGGAGGGGTAGGCATACGGCCGGAAGATGTTGAAAGGATATTCGAACCTTTTTATACAAAGAAAAAAATGGGTAGAAGCGGCACAGGATTAGGCATGGCTGTAGTATGGGGCACAGTAAAGGATCATAAAGGCTATATTGAAGTTCAAAGCAAAATCGGAAAGGGTTCGACATTCACCTTGTATTTTCCTGCTACCAGGGATAAAATAACAAAAGACATAAAGCCATTGCCCTTTGATGAATACAAAGGAGAAGGCGAATCAATCTTGGTGGTTGATGATATAGAGGAACAAAGAAATATAGCAGAATGTTTGTTATCCGAATTGGGTTATGCAGTGACTAGCCTTTCGAGTGGTCTCGAGGCCATAGAATATATGAAGGATCATTCAGTGGATATGATAATCTTAGATATGATTATGGAGCCAGGACTTGATGGGCTTGAAACATACAGGGAAATTATCAAATTCCGTCCCGGGCAGAAGGCTATAATCGCAAGCGGTTTTTCCGAAACAGATCGTGTAAAAGAGGCTCAGGTCTTGGGTGTAGGCCAGTATATTAAAAAACCATATACATTAGAAAAAATTGGGTTAGCTGTAAAAAATGAGTTAAAAAAATAGAAAAACAATTGTTTTTTATCCTTCTTTTTTTGATGCTACTGAAATAAACTCATTAGCAAGGCTATCTTAATACATTTTCACCTAATAAATTATTACCCTCTGGTAACCTTTTGTTTAAGCAATACAGTGCAAAATCTAAGATGTACTAATACTTAGATGATATACTACAATAGAAATTCAGCTTAAAAATATTAGCAACGGTATCAGGCATGAAAAAGATATTTATTGTTCTATTTACTGTGTTTTTAGTTATGTCTCTGAACTCATATGCAATGACAGAAAAGAATTATCCGACAGCAAAAATTGAGATCTATTTACATGGCCTTGCCCCAGGCATTACAGTGGGAAGTATTGACATAACAATTGATTACAATCAAAGCAGGCTTAATTATATAAAGGCAACAGCAGGTCCTCTCTCAGCAGGGTCTACTTTGATAGCTAATGACAGCAAAGATGTGGTTAGGGTAGGGCTGATTCACGCTCAAGGATTTGATGGTGGGGCTAAAGGCTCGGTTATGGTTCTCACATTTAAGGTAATTGATGGACATAAACCTTCAATAAGTGATTTCACTATAAAAAGGATTTTGGTCACAGACCTATCGGGTAAAAATTTGCATATAGATATTGGAAAGGCAAGCTTGAGTTTATGCAGTTAGGTGTCAAATACGGTAGAACCTTATTGCAGATAATAAACACTATACATCTCTTTTTTTTCCCCGTAATATTAGCCCTTAGTCTTCTTAGTTGTTCCGTTATTGTTAAAGAGTCAAGGTATGAGAAGGCTACCATAGCTTTACCAGAAAGAGAAAGCACTATTTCTCGCCCCTATTCCGTAAATGGAGTCACATACTATCCACTTTCCAGCAAGTATGGGTTTGTACAGGAAGGGATAGCCTCTTGGTATGGAAAGAAATTTCATGGGAAAAAGACTGCTAATGGCGAGGTGTACAACATGTTTGATGAAACTGCTGCTCATAAAGTTTTGCCATTTGGGACTTATGTAAAAGTGGAAAATTTAGCAAATTCAAAAGAGACCATTGTTAGAATAAACGATAGAGGGCCTTTTGTTAAGGGGAGGGTAATTGATTTATCATTTGCATCGGCCAAAAAATTAGGTATAGTTGGCTCAGGCGTTGAAAAGGTCCGGTTAGTTGCCTTGTCAAGGATGGTTGGGAAGAAAAAAATAGGCAGTAAATACAAGCCGGTGATCGAGGTGACAAACTATAAGAGGGGAAGATTTACTATACAAGTTGGGGCCTTTGAAAATAAAACAAATTCAAATAATCTTGCATCAAAACTGAGACATGGTTTCGATCATATTACTATTACCCCATATATGCCATATGAGGGGAAAATTCTCTATCGAGTAAGGGTTTCTTTGCTGTCAAATCTGAATGAGGCCGATGTTTTATTAAAAAAATTAGAATCCCTTGGCTACGCACACTCTTTTATCGTTGCACTCTAATCTAGTACTTATGGTTTATCTTTCTCCGCAGTACGCCAGATGTTCTGAACACTATAACCCTCCGTGCCCTTAGATTCAAATCTTTTCTCGTCTGTGGATTTCTACCCTTTCTCGCAGCCTTATCTTTAACGATGAACTTACCAAAGCCGCTGATAAGCAAAGATTCTCCTTTTGACAGACTTTTCTTCATCGTTTCCAATAGACTTTCCACAACCCTTCTTGACTGGTTCTTGCTCAGCCCTGCCTGATTATAAACGCTATCAATTATTTTTTCTTTGGTTAGCGCCATTCCATTATCCTCCTTGATTATTAGGTTTATTGTGTCCAAATTTTTCTTTCAACTTTTGACAGACTATTTCAGGCACAAGACCTTTTACAGAGCCGTTATAAAAAGCTGCCTCTTTAATTATAGTAGAGCTAATGTAGAGCCATTTATAATCAGTCATCATAAAAATAGTCTCAATACTTCTGTCTAACCTTCTATTCATTAATGACATCTGAAATTCAAACTCAAAATCAGAAAGTGCCCTCATGCCCCGTAATACAACATTAGTCTTTTTACTTGTCACGTAGTCAACAAGTAAGCAGTCAAAGGAGTCAACAAAAACGTGCCCAACATTTTTTACTGCCTCCCTTACCATCTCTACCCTTTCCTCTAGCGTAAAAAGAGTTTTTTTCATGGGATTCGCTGATACAGCAATAGTAACAGAGTCAAACATGGTTAATACCCTTCGTGTAATACTAATATGGCCATTTGTAATGGGGTCGAAAGAGCCTGGATAAATTATCATTTTTTTTGAATTATTCTTTTTCATTGTAGATATACATTCCTATTAGTGTCATTCCATAGGATCTGCTGAGCTTTAGTTGAAGATTCCTTATATAATCAGGCAATATATCGGTATCGTTTGTGGATGTTTCTACAACTATAGTACTACTTGTATGGAATAGATTGTTTGTATATAATTTATCTATTGTCGGTTTAATGTACCCCTTACCATAGGGTGGGTCAATAAAGATGATGTCAAATTTATTTAAACCCTCACTGCTCAAATGATTTAATCCATCCGGCAGATGTTTTTTTAAAACACTTGATAATTTCTCGTAGGTGCATATAGCAAGGTTTTTTTTGATTAAGGATATCGCCTCACGTGAATTATCTACAAAAACGGCCCTTGTCGCCCCCCTACTAAGAGATTCAATTCCTAGGCTGCCCGTCCCAGCAAATAAGTCGAGCACAGAGATGCCGGTTAATGTCTGCCCTAGTATGTTGAAGATAGAACTTCTAACCCTGTCTGACGTAGGCCGTATATTCACCCCCTTAATGAGTGATAGTTTTCTTCCCCTTTCACCTCCGCCTGTTATTCTCATAATATTTAGCAACTGGCAGTAGATTTTGTCCCTTAAAGCGGAGCATTCTTGTAAGGCAAAAAACCTTTAGCCATATAGCAGTAAAACTCTATTTTATTTGACTATGAATGCCTTGTTTTGATTCATAAAATTCATGGACATTAAAAAAATGAGTCCTAAGCTACCTAATAAAAAACTCATAAGTTTTAGCAATAATTGTTTAATGAACATGTAATAAAAGTGCACGAAATTGGAGCCGAGGAAGATTACATATATTCAATTTGGCTCTGGATTTCCTGGGTCAGTCTATCGGGTTTCTTATAATCCATTTTTCGTGTTGTATGTTTCCTTTTTCTCAACAGAGGATTTATGTGCCATAAAAGTCTTTATATGTTTTTGGATAATGCAATAAATGGTGATTATAGGGCCTGAAATAACATAGGCTGCTGAAAAAAGGAACAACATTAGGACTGGTTTATATGCGACAATAACAAACATAAGTATAATGGCAACAAGTACGTTAAAAGGCTTTTTCTTAAATAATTCAAGGTCTTTAAAGCTAAAATAATCAATTGCGCTAACCATAAGAAAAGATAAAGTATAGATTGCCCCTAAGGTAATAATTGGTTTATTTTGAGTTAGTCCTCCTCGAGTGTCAATAAAAAAAATAAATATAGCGATAAAAATGGCAGCACCAGGTATTGGCAGTCCTTTGAAATGCTTGGACTCAACATCATTTTTTTGTACATTAAATCTGGCAAGTCTCAATGCCCCACATATGATGTATAGAAATACGGCTAGCCAGCCGAACCTTCCAAAAGGCTCGAGGGACCAGAGAAAGACCAATATGCCGGGGGCAACGCCAAAGGCCACAAGATCAGATAGTGAATCATATTCGGCCCCAAAGTGGCTGGTAGTATGAGTATACCGGGCAGTTTTTCCATCCAATGCGTCAAAAAGGGAAGAAATCAAGATAGCAATAGCCGCAGCATGGTATCTTCCCTGGATGGCAGCAATAATAGCATAAAAGCCCCCGAAAAGGCTGCAGGAGGTAAAAAGGCTAGGGAGTATATATACGCCTTTTCTATCTCTTTTATTTGCCCGTCTCTTTTTTTTCATTTTATTTAATATATCCAATTACTGTTTGGCCGGCTTTAACCTTTTGGCCCTTTTGTACAGTAATCACGCTATTTGTTGGAAGATATACCTCAAGCCTTGACCCAAACCTTATAAGGCCAAATCTTTGGCCTGACTCTACATTATCTCTTTCTTTAACCCAGCATGCTATGCGCCTGGCAATTAAACCTGCTATCTGGACAAAGGCAATTTTTTTATCTTTATACGTTTCTAATGTTATAATATTATGTTCATTATATTGAGATGCCTTATCCATGTTTGCGGAAAAAAATTTACCTGGTGCATAACAAATATCTAATATCTTTCCCTTTATAGGTATTCTGTTTATATGGGCATTAAAGAGAGACATGAAGATACTTACCTTTATTGATGAATGTTTATAATTATGATCGCCCTTCTCTAATTTTTCTATAGATAGAATCTTTCCATCTGCGGGAGTCAAAACAGCATTTTCATTTACCGGTGAAATTCTGTTAGGATCACGAAAAAAGTAGACAATAAACAGGGTTACTATAGACATAACAACAAAGAGAGAGACGAGGTGAAAAATTCCCGCAATGATTGCTATAGCTGCCCCAATAATTATAAAAGGCAGCCCCTCCCTTGCTATTGGTAATTTACTGTTTATTCTTTTTTGATCCATTAGATTGTTCTAATTAGCTTATATTTTAGATGTCTATATAATATAAAACTGCCCTCTTGTCAATATAAGTGAAAAATACTGTCCATAAAAAACATACTATAGAGTTGAGAAACAGTAAGTATATGACATAATGAATTGATGGAATTTTTGGCTAATGTATTAGATACTGTTAGGCATATTTTTCGTCATTCGTATATCAGCCCCCCTCATATACAGGGGTTCAAGGTTGTTTAGGGCGTCTTGGCTTCCTTTCCGAATTTCTTTCAGTCCTAAAGCGCCAATAGCTGATGCTCGAAGGTTCCACATGTGTGCTGGCGCATGGGTATAATATTCATTGGGTTGCTGCCTCAGGCTTGGTGCCTGATCGGGATAATCATTTCCTATTAGTATAGTTTTGTTTTCTATTATAGAGCCAATATCCTCAATTTTTAGGCATGTACATTGTTTTACTTTTAAAAGCTCGTTATTATCGCTCCACCTAAATAATGCCGTGAATACCTCTCCCTTTCGAGAAGTTACAAGAGGGCATATGTCTTCCTTAATGAATGGAATTTGGTATGCTAGAGCCTCTAATGTAGAGACTCCTACTGCCGGTATAGTTAGGTATTCAGATAGCCCCTTAACAATGGAGAGCCCTATTCTAATACCTGTAAAGCTGCCTGGGCCGATTGCCGCGATTAAACCACCAAGCATTGAGAGGGTTATATGCACCCTGGCAAGAAGCTCGTCTATCGCGGGCATCAAATTTCTGTAGTGACTCAATGTCGAAGGTAGTATGTATTCACCTAGCAAAACTTCGTCATCCATTACTGCGATGCTGTATTGTCTAATTGAGGTATTTAAAGATAGCGTATTCAATGTAGAGTCTTTATTAATGATTGGTAAATAATCTTATTATATCATTATAAAAGACAATAGCCATTAACAAAATAAGAAGAAAGAAGCCAACCTTTTGAGCTAACTCCCGCTTTTTAAGGCTAACAGGCTTTTTAATTACCATTTCTATCAAAAAGAAAACTATCATGCCTCCATCCAGGACTGGGACCGGCAAAAGATTGAGTATGGCAAGGTTGATGCTAATAAGTGCCATAAAGGGGAATAAATAGCCCAAGTTCTCTCGTGCTATATCTCCTGTTAGTTGGCCTATCATGATAGGACCGCCAAGCGTTTCAAGCGGCACAACACCTTGAAAAAGCTTAATAATTGTTATTGCTGTTAATGATGTAATCTCCCATGTTTTTTCGGTTGCTTTTACTAGGGCTTGAAAAGGGTTTAATTTATATTTACTTATATTTCCGCTTGCTACTATTCCTATCAGCGCCGATTTGATATCTTCACCGAAAATATTCTTAACAATTTCCTCCTCAGGGTAAACAGTTACGTTTATTCTTTTACCACCCCTATTGATTACAACATCTAAGTCATTGCCCGCATTATTCTCTACAAATTTTTTTATATCCATCCATTCATTAATTTTATTCCCCTCAATATATTCTATAATATCGCCTTTCATGATTTTTGCCTTATCAGCAGGTGAGTCCACTCTGACTTGGCCAATTTCAGCAGTCATAGCGCTATAACCTGAGATAGAGTAAATGCCAAGAAAAAGCAAGAAAGCTAATATAAAATTAAAGGTAGGGCCAGCAGCGGCAATAGCTATTCTTTTTAATGGTGGCTGAGCAGAAAATGATCTGCCTTCCTCCTCCAAGGTTATGTCATCATCATTATCCTCGCCTAACATTTTAACATAGCCCCCTAATGGAAAGGCGGAAATGATGTATTCAGTTTCCCCTAATTTTTTACCTATAACCTTTGGGCCAAAACCAAGAGAGAATTTTAACACCTTTACGTTGAATAATTTGGCTATGATGAAATGACCGAACTCATGGAAGGTTATCAAAACACCAAGCACTATTGCAAATGGAATTATATAATATAAAACAGTACTCATAATGTATCGTGTATAATGATTGCTAAAAACTTTTATTAAAAACAGTTTACCAGCGCGTATTTAGTATTTGTTTTGCCCTTGATCTAGCCCATTGATTAGCCTCTATGGCTTTGTCTATACTATCTATGGTGAAAATCTCATGATTTTCCATTGTTCTTTCAATAAGTTCGGGGATTTCTACAAAACCAATCTTCTTCTGAAGAAATGCGTTTACAGCTATTTCATTAGCCCCGTTTAAAACAGGCATCATGCTTCCACCTGCTTTATCTGCGTTAAGGGCTAAACCAAGGCATCTGAATTTTTCTATATCCGGTTTTTCAAAGCTTAAATTCCCAACATCTAAAAAATTTAGTGGCTTTGTGTTCCCTTTGAGATGTCTGGGATAAGAAAGGGCATAGGCTATCGGTATCCGCATATCTGTATCGGATAATTGAGCCATAATTGATCCATCCATATATTCTACCATAGAATGTATGATGCTTTGTGGATGAATGATTATTTCTATTTGATTCATTTGTAAGTTAAAAAGCCATCTTGCCTCTATTGCCTCTAATCCTTTATTCATTAATGTGGCTGAGTCAATAGTGATTTTCATTCCCATATTCCAGTTAGGGTGTTTTAAGGCCTCCTCAGGTTTAACCTTGGCTAATCTATCAACGGGGAAATTTCTAAATGGTCCACCTGAACCAGTTAATATAATCTTTCTAATATCCTCCCAGCTATGACCCTGTATAGACTGCTGAATTGCACTATGCTCACTGTCAATAGGAAAAATTTTTACCCCCCGTTTTTTTGATTCACTCATTAGAAGAGATCCAGCGATCACCAATGATTCTTTATTGGCTAAGGCAATATCTTTAGAGGCATTTACTGCAGAGTATATTGGTATTAGCCCAGAGAAACCTGACATTGCCCCTATAACCAAGTCTATTTCAGGCAGGGTAGCTATCTCAGAATATCCTTCATTACCCCAGACTATCTTTGTACTTGTAAAATTGCCGAGTTTCTTTTTAAGCTCTTCAGCAAGTTTAAAATTAATAACTGCAGCATATTTTGGCTTAAACTCTTTTATCTGACTTACAAGAAGATCTATATTTACACCTGCGCCGAGGGATGTGATAGTATACAGCTCGGGTTTCCCCTTGATAACATCAAGGGCATTAACTCCTATATAACCGGTAGAACCAAGAAGGCAAATATTTTTCAATATAAAAATGTTCCTTATCTAAATACTTAAATACAGATATAAAAAAGGTATTGCAAAAAGGAGGCTGTCAACTCTATCAAGCATTCCCCCATGCCCAGGCAAAATAGTCCCGCTGTCCTTAACCTTTGATATCCTTTTCAGCATAGATTCTGCTAAGTCACCCAGCTGACAGCTTATTGCCATTGCAAAAGCTAATAACATAATAGAGAGAATAGATAAAGAGGGAAAGAAAAGCTTTGAAAAAAAACAACCAAAGACTACCGCTGCAATTAAACCTGCTATAGCACCCTCTATGGTTTTCCCAGGACTTATATCAGAAAGTTTATGCCTCCCAAAAAGTTTTCCGAAATAAAAGGAGGCTGTATCTCCTGCAAAAGCAACAGTAAGCAAAAAAAGGACCCAAAATTTGCCGTCGTTAAAGATAAAGATAATAACGAGTAACAATAAGGGCAGATTGATATACATAGGCCCTAAAAGTATTTGACCTATATCGCCTATTGTTCCGGTATTTTTTTTATAATTAAATAAAAAAGATACAAATATAAAAATAAAAAAGAAGGGGATAATCGCAACAAAAGAAAAGCCCCTATGCAATACTGCATAAAAGAGTGTGACTGTTAGAAAATATATCAATACTATAACCTGCCTAGATGCCTTGGGCACTATAAATGAATAATACTCGTTTAAACATATAAGTGCGACAGACATAACCAAAAGAGAAAAAACCCAGGGTGGAGCAAAAATAATGATAATCAAAACTAAAGGAATAAGGATAAGAGCTGTTGCCAGCCTTTTCAAGTGGGGTGTCATTGTTTCCTCATTCTGAGGTAGAGCCGAAGCGTCTTTCTCGTTTTTGATAATCAAGAAGGGCTTCAAGGTATCTCTCTTTACTAAAATCTGGCCACAAGGCAGGGGTGATATAGATTTCAGTGTAGGCTATTTGCCACAAAAGAAAGTTGCTAATCCTAAACTCCCCACTTGTTCTGATAAGTAAATCAGGGTCCGGGGCGCCTGCAGTAAAAAGATATTTAGGGAAACGTTCCTCCGTAATCTGTTTTATGTTTAACGAGCCTCTTTCAACATCTTTGAACATATTTTTTATTGCCCAAATAATTTCTTGCCGCCCGCCATAGCTTAAGGCTAACGTTAGAGTCATCTCTTTATTATGCGCTGTTTTTTCAATTGAATGCCAAAGGGTTTTTTGAACATCAATTGGAAGCTTATCAATCTGTCCAATGCATGATAGTCTGATGTCATTTTCGAGCATTTCTTTTAGCTCAGATTTAAGGTAACGCTTTAAAAGATCCATCAATGCCCTTATTTCATATTTGGATCTTTTCCAGTTTTCTTCGCTAAACGCATAAAGGGTAAGCCACCTAATGCCCAGCTCCCTTGATACCTTTACAACCTCCCTTACTGATTTTACTCCATTTTGATGGCCTATAATTCTGGTAAGGCCTTTTTTCTTTGCCCATCGACCATTGCCGTCCATTATTATTGCCACATGTCGTGGTAATTTTTCGGGGTTTAATTGCTCCATTTGGGGACCTTAAAGTGAGAAGGTGGGTGGAGTAGGTGAAAACTTTTTTATTTGATTAAGGTTAAAATTCGAGTATTTCCTTTTCTTTTTCCATTTTCATTTTGTCAATTTTTTCTATAAATTCATCTGTTAATTTTTGTACATTATCCTGTTGCTTATGCATCTCATCCTCAGAAATTTTACTTTCGTTTTTTAACCTCTTGAAAGTATCATTTGCATCCCTTCTATTGTTTCTTACCCCTATCTTGCTTTCCTCAGCCATCTTTTTTGCCATCTTCGCAAGATCTGTCCTTCTTTCTTCTGTTAGTGGGGGTATTGAAATCCTTATAATTTTTCCATCATTCATTGGCGTAAGTCCAAGCCCTGACTTAAGTATGCTTTTTTCAATATCACCAATCACGGACTGATCCCATGGCTGTATAGTCAAAAGTCTTCCCTCAGTGCTGCTTATCGAGGCTATTTGATTTAATGGCATTTGGGTTCCGTAACACTCAACCTTTAGGCCATCAAATATTGCAGTGCTTGCCCGTCCTGTCCTCATTTTTTTAAATTCTTTTTCAAGGGCATCAAGAGTTTTTTGATTTTTTTCACTCATTTCTGATAGTGTTTTATCAATCATCATCTTCTCCTGTTATAATTGTTCCGACCTTATGGCCTGAGATTATCTTTTCAATATTTCCAGGTTTGCCTATATTGAAAACGATAATTGGAATATGGTGCTCCATAGCCATAGATACAGCTGTCATATCAATAATGTTTAGTTTATCTCTTAAGACCTTATTATAAGTTACGCTTTTGAATCGTTTGACGCCAGGGTTTTTGAACGGATCTCTTTCATATACACCATCTACATGCGTAGCCTTGAGGATGACCTGCGCATTTATTTCCACCGCCCGTAATGTAGCAGCAGTATCAGTAGTAAAATACGGATTTCCAGTTCCTCCAGAAAAGATTACGATTCCACCATTGTCTAAATATTCCAATGCCTTTTCTCTTCTGTATTCTACTGCCACTTGATTTATTTCGAAGGCATTCATTACGCAAGCTAATGAGCCCGTTGAATTTAGAGACTGACTTAAGGCAAGGGCATTGATAACAGTTGCTAACATTCCCATTCTGTCAGCAGTTACTCTTTCTATGCTATATTCGGCTGATGTCACGCCCCTAAAAATATTTCCTCCGCCAATCACTACTCCTATCTGTACGCCAAGTAAATGAACAGAATGAATTTGATCAGATATACTCTTAAGGGTGCGGGGGTTTATGCCACTTCCTTTTTCGCCTACAAGGGCTTCGCCACTCAGTTTTATCAGAATCCTTTTAAAATTAGTCGGCACGTTTAATTTTTGCATAAATGTATTCCAGTATGGTTTTCAAAAAAATATAACAAAAACGATATATCCAGGATTACAAATTAAAAGCGGAAAGGCTAATATAAATAACTATACATTGGTATTATACCTAGAAAGTTTAATTTTACCCTTTGATTCTTGATGGTTCACTGAAAATCAAAGGGTTATTAAGCTAAGTCTTCTTCAAAGGGGGCCTCTTACAATTCAAGGGAGATTTAATTTTAAACGAAACAAATTAATTGATAACTATAATCTATAATGATATTTATGTCGAAATTTGTTTCGGTTTAATTCTCAGGTAAGCATTTAAATAAGCAGTTGTTTAACCAAAAATTTTTATTTTATCTCTGCGTCTTCACCTAATTGGTATCTTGTAAATCTTCGTATTTGGATGTTTTCACCAGTTTTGGCCTTAAGTTCATCAAGGAGGTTCTTTATTGTTTTATCAGGGTCTTTAATATAGGCCTGTTCAAGCAGGCAAACCTCGGAGTAGAATTTTTTTAATTTTCCGTCAATAATTTTTTCTACCACCTTTTCTGGTTTACCCGATTCTAAGGCCTGTGCCTTGTAAATCTCTTTTTCTCTCTCCACGGTTTCAACAGGGATGGCTTCAGGTGATATAGCTACAGGGTTTGCGGCTGCTATTTGCATGGACAAATCTTTTGCGAAATTTGTAAAATCCTCTGTTTTTGCTGTAAAATCTGTCTCGCAGTTTACCTCCACAAGAACTCCGATTTTGCCCCCCATATGTATGTAAGATTGAATTTGCCCCTCAGATGTAGCCCTGCCTTCCCTTTTCTGAGATTTAGCTATTCCTTTTTTTCTCAGTATATCAATTGCTTTGTTTATATCTCCATCGGCTTCTTGGAGTGCATTCTTGCAATCCATTATGCCTACGCCGGTTTTTTCTCTAAGTTCTTTCACCAACTGGCTTGATGTTTTCAATTTGCTTTCTCCTTTTTATATTTCAGTTTGTGAAGGCTCTGGATCATCAGTTTCATCAGATTGAGTCGTTTTGCCTCGCTTTGGTATTATGATAATGTCAGGACCTTGCTTCTCGTCTTCAACAGGTGGTTGAATTTCCTCTCCCGCTTTCTCCTCTACACCTGATTTTTTCTCCATCTCAAGCTCTTCTTCTGCCTTGAGCTTTTCTTCTCTCTCGTTGTGACCTTCTATGCATGCATCTGCAATAACGGATGTCAAGAGTCGTATGGATCTTATAGCATCATCGTTACCGGGAATAATATAATCGATGTCCTCAGGGTCACCATTTGAGTCCACTATAGCCACAATAGGAATCCCTAATTTTTTCCCTTCTTTAATCGCGATATTTTCCTTTTTTGTATCAACAATAAAAAGGGCTGACGGGTTTTCATCCATATTTTTGATACCGCCTAAATTTCTGTCTAATTTGCTTAACTCTTTCTCCATGCCTATGACTTCTTTTTTTGTATAACGCTCAAAGCTCCCGTCGCTTTTCATTGACTCAAGTTCTTTAAGGCGTGAAACTCTTTTTTTGATGGTTTCAAAATTTGTCAGTGTACCACCCATCCATCTATTGTTTACATAAAACATCCCACAACGTTCTGCTTCTTCTGAGATTGTATCTTGTGCCTGCTTTTTCGTGCCTACAAATAGGATAGACCCACCCTCTGATACCATCCTTACAATAAAATTATATGCCTTTTTTAATAACTTAGAGGTGTTTTGGAGATCTATAATGTATATCCCATTTCTTGCGCCGAATATATAAGGCTTCATTTTTGGGTTCCATTTTTTTGTTTGATGCCCAAAGTGCACCCCTGCCTCTAAAAGAAGCTTCATGTTTACCTCAGTCATAAAAGCGATCCTCCGTTTAATCTTTATCTTTCGTTTATATGTAAAATCCTAATTGAAATTAAGATGTGCCTATAAAAATTTACCCATAGAGTTGTCAAATAATTATGTTAAAAAAGAAAAATTTAGAAATTCTTCGTATTGATATTTTGGTTATATAAAAATATTATATCCGCTATTTTTATCATTTTATAAATCAAAAAGTAAAACACCTTTCTATTTAGCCTTTTTTTTTATTTCTATCAAGGAAAAAATAATTTACAAATATACAGATCTTCTGACTTTGATAAGTGAATAGACTCATAACCAATGAGCGCGATTTTTTTATGTAATAGTTAATAACAAGTAAAATTATAACTTTACAGAGAAACATCAACCCTCTAAGATCCTTTTTACCCCAACCACTTTTTTAACATATTCTATAGCTAATAGGGTGTGATAAATTCTTTTATCGTATAAATCAAGTTATTTATACATAACTATTAAAAATAAAAATTCAATGTAAGCTATGCTATTTATACCCCTCGTGCTATTAAGCAAAAAATTCGTATAGCAGAAGGTTATAGATAAGTCTATTGTGATTTCTTGAGAAAAATTAGTGGATAATGAGACTGAATTTAGATTGAGGTCTCGAAAAGAGGATTTATTTAAAGATTAGAAAGAGATAATGTAAAAATTTTAAAGCCACCTTTTTCTGCGTTTGTATGACTTAACATTTCTATAGGATTTAACTGTGCCCGATGCAGCTACACCTAAGTAAAATTCCTTGACATCTGGGTTTTCTATCAAGTCAGAGGCTAAGCCCTCAAGGACTATTTTTCCGTTTTCCATTACATAGCCAAAGGTAGCTATTTGTAATGCCATGTTAGCATTTTGCTCCACTAATATTAATGTAGT
>Ga0180433_10004344_pt1 | contig 20001 bp, 28 predicted proteins | sample SS_ome_8_FD_132980 | JGI IMG/M metagenome (GOLD analysis project Ga0180433, IMG submission 132980) | Hypersaline lake sediment archaeal communities from the Salton Sea, California, USA - SS_1_D_1 metaG | ecosystem: Environmental > Aquatic > Non-marine Saline and Alkaline > Hypersaline >... | reverse complement strand
TTATCCCTTCTGAACTTGAGCTTGAGCTTGAACTAAACCCCTCTGAACTTGAACTTGAGCTAGAACTTGAGCTAGAGCTAGATTGCAAGTCGATACCTCCAACTGTTAATTCTCCAGAAGTTATTTCAACAACTGGCTCCCATGTAGCAGTAAGAACATTTGTATCTATAGATTTATACTTAGGGATAAATCTTGGAACTGAGAATCCTCCTACGTTGACTACCCCTTCGATCCAATAAGAAGGAATAAAAGAATATGGTCCATTTTCAAGCCTATATATTATAATATAATCTTCTGTATTTTTTTATAAAATGGATATCCATCATGTTCCCCAAATTGAGTGTAAATACCATTAGCGCTTGGATCGCCAAAACCTGATAATCTTATTTGAGACATTTTTGCCCACCTACTCTTTTTATATAACATATAGAATCAACAACTTATGCATTAATTCTAAATCAACTAAAGATATCCCTGTCATTTATAAATTATTATTTGGTACGCCCTACAGGATTCGAACCTGTGACCCACGCATTAAAAGTGCGTTGCTACTACCAACTGAGCTAAGGGCGCAATTAAAAACTGGTGGCTCCGCTGAGATTTGAACTCAGGACTCGACGGGTAAGAGCCGCCTGCTCTAGCCAACTGAGCTACGAAGCCAACAAATTTTGATGGTGCGCCTGACAGGACTTGAACCTGCATATCCTCGCTTAAAAGGCGAGTACTAGAACCAATTTAGTTACAAGCGCATGAAATGGAGCACTCACTCGGATTCGAACCGAGGTCCACGGAGTACAAAACCGTAATTCTAGCCAACTAAACTATGAGTGCATATGTTAAACCAATCTTTCAATTTTCAAAGAACATTTGGAGCATTCAATCGGATTCGAACCGATAACCGCCTCCTTACCATGGAGGAATTCTACCATTGAACTATGAATGCACAAAAAAAGCCGAAGCTCGTTAGAGCTTCGGCTTAGTAAATCTTGTTATATTATGCCAAGACAAACCTCCGAAGCCCACAACGTTTTGTGGTTTTCTTCGTTTTGTTTGTCTTAGTTGTAATATACATTTTTATATTCCTAAAATTCTAAATCTACTTTAATTATATCTTATTTCTTAGTTTTTTCAAGTCTAACTTTCAATTTTTCTTGAATTTAAGCTTTCTCTTAAAACACAAGTATCAATTGCCATCATTGAAATCATTTCCATCATTACTTCATCCAATGTCTTGTCGCCATTTTTATAAAACTTAAGTAGACTTTCTATATGATAGTTAAACTTAGCTAACCTTTCAAGTTCCTGTATTTTTTCTTTCTTTTTCATCTCTTTTGGCAGATAGTTTTTTACGAAAATCTTTACTAGCTTCTTTACAATTTCCGCAACCATTTTCCTCTATAATATTCTGAACTTTTTCGCATAATTCTAAAAATGGTATTTCAGTACTATGGTCTTTCATCAATACCATTCTATATTGCCTTAATTCAAGAGCCAAATCTTCATCCGCCCAAAAGCTTCTTCACTTGCTTCTGCCAAATGACCTATCGTTAAATAAATATGGCTAGGATAACCCATTCTACTTTCTATATAAGTAACCTGCGCTTGGGACAAATGCTTAATTACACAATCTAAACAATGTTTTCTCATTTTTGATTTCTTTTGAATTTACTGTTAATTTTATCAACTTTATTCCTAAAGTTATCACTTTGATACTGATAATAACGGCAATTAATACCATGGGATTCCATATAGCCCATCATAACTTTAGCACCTGGAGGATTCCAAGAATGAACAGTTACATCAGAATCAACATTCTTTGTCGCATGTAATTCTTTGGCTACTGTAGCGCCAGTTTGATACTCATCACTACTAACATAAGTCATTCCTCCAAGGTCATGGTCTAAAAATATATAGTCATATTTATTTTCATTTAACCATTTTAAAGCTTCACTAACATCTTGCGTAATATCTAAGGATATTTCAATGTCAAAATTCTCTAACATCCATCTTATTCTTGCTGGATCATCCTCCAAAATAAATATTTTCATATTTTTCTAAACTCCTTGTCTTCCATTAATTTATCCATTGCCGATTCAACTTCATCTGCTGTTTTTTCTAAAAAGTATTCTCTTATGAACGGAATTGCCATAAGAAAGTAAATTAATTTGTAATTTTGGAATTGCCACTTATGATGTAACTCATGCGCAACAATTCCAACAATCATATGCTTAGCATCTTTGGCAACAGGACTTAAATCTATCTCATTTGACCTATACCACATGAAACTACCTAAGATTCCGTTTTTTAAATTATATTTATCATTCCAAAACATAGTAACAGAAGATGGATCTGCTATTTTGTGAGGAAGGAGCTTCATCCCTTTAGAAACTCTTTTTACAAAATAATCTTGCTCTTCTTTACTAAGCTTCGTTCTCATTATTCAACCTTACTATCTCTAATAGCAATTATCCTATCAAGTCTTGCTTGAATACTAGAAATCATATCATTTAACTCTTCTACACTCAAAGAATTAATACGAGCTTCTCTAATTAAAGAAGTTACCTCTTCTTTACCATATTTTTTAACCAATCTCTGCCTAATTTTGCCGATTTTTTTACTTTGATAATCTTCTATCAATATGTCTTTAAAAGTCCTATCTGCGTTTTCTAACTTTACTTTTATTTCTTCTAATTGGGCATCAGTAATCATAATAAACCTCTTGTTTAATCAATACTATATATTTCATATTATACATAAAACATTCCTGTCAACTATTTCTCAACGGATTTATAAATTAAATGAAGCTTTCCCTTCATTATGTCTTGAGTTCTAAACCTCTTTTTCACCCTTTCGTCTTTAACTCTATTCTCGATGAAATTATATGTTCGAATTTTAGTTCCTCTACCAGTATCTCCAATTTGAATTTTTCTATCCTCATTATATTTAGAATGGATACTCTTATTTTTTAGGTCTTCAATCCTACTTACAAGAACTGACAAAGCAATTTGTTTGTTTCTACTTTGACTTTTAGTATTAGATGATGCTGACAAACCAGTTGGTTTATGGACAATCTTTACATTCGTTTTAGTCCTATTCCTATGTTGTCCTCCTGGACCTCCACCACAAAAACATTCGACATCAAATTCAGACATATCTACTTGATATTCATTGTATTCAGTGTATGGCATAACGGCAACCGCAATAGTAGAAGTATGCCTTCTGCCCTTTTGCTCTGATGGAGGGACTCTTTGGACTCTGTGCATTCCAGATTCCAAAAAGAATTTATTTTTTAGGTTTTTGCCTGTTAAAAGAAAAATAAATGAAGATGCAGAATTGTCAAAGACACTCCACTTTTACTCCCTCTGCCTTACAATACCCTTGGTACATTTTTACCATATCAATAAGAAACATTTTAGAATCATCTCCACCTTCACCAGCAATTAGCTCAAGTATAATTTTTTCTTTCATGATACACCTCCTAAGTGTTGGTATGGCTATTGGGATTTGAACCCAAACCCAGACTTTATAAGAATCCGATGCTCACCAATTACACTATAGCCATATAGGGAATTATTAGGAAGGAGTTTAGAACTAAAGGGAGGCCCTTGGAGACAGACAAGAGCTTCTTTGATATCGCCGTCCATTGTTTCACCTTATATCTGATTTTCCAGTAGGTGTTTCCGTTAACTTGGCGTCCCTAAAATTCTATTAATCAATTATAATATCTCTACGAATCTACAATTGATTCTTTTGCTATTCCCCAATCAGTCATATTCCATGCTCGCTCATGACCATAATAAATAATCAATTTCGCTATCACTTCTATGACTCCTGACTTAAATGCAATAGAAAAGTCAGATGTTAGGAGAAAAACAATTACAATGGTGGCCAATGTTGCTAAAAATCTCCAAGTTAATGTTTTAACTATAGATCTAATTTTAGTTTCTTTTTTCATATTACCACCTTCTGGTGGGCGGTACAGGACTCGAACCTGTAACCTTCTCGGTGTAAACGAGATGCTCTAGCCAATTGAGCTAACCACCCATTTTAGTTATAAATTCAGTCTCTCCTGAAAGTCAAGCCTAGTTACATGGTTTTCGGGATTGCGGCTTTCCGTCCCAAGTCATGCCATGCTCATGTTCAATCGTCCATCGAGTATCCGATTGATATCCTTTTGAACACCTTAATAAGGCTGTCCTCGAAAGGAGCTGGTGGACCGACAGGGACTTGAACCCTGAACATTCTCCGTGCAAAGGAGATGCTCTAGCCAATTAGAGCTACCAGCCCATATTTAATTTCATCTCTATAATTATACCTTTATATCGCAATAAATCAACCATATATAGCAATATTTTGTTGTAATTTTGACGCGATTACTTTTTAAATGCTTATTAAACCAAGAATCGCGACATTTTGTCGCGATTTTTGTCGCGATTTATTCTTTATTGGTGGACCGACTGGGGTACGATCCCAGATCTCCTGGGTGCAAGCCAAGTGTTTTCTCCATTTACTCACTACCGGCCCAATTAAATTTTCAAAGAGCAATAAAAAGGCCCTACTAGATTGATTTCTAGTAGGGCCTTCTAAGACTCTGGAGCTTACATCATCCAGAAAGAGCAGAAAAGGCCCTGCCCGATGCGGATACCGCAACGGCTGCGACTATTATGGCAATTTCTACTCTCTTTTTCATAATCTAATCTCCTTGATGTTATTTACATTATACTCTTTACTTTATTTTTTTCAAGTCTAAATCAAAAATATTTTCAAATTTTTAAGAATTTAAACTTTTTCAAAAATTTATTCTTCAGCTTCCTCATCTCCTTCTTCAAAATCTTCAGGATCTTCAGGATCTTCAGGATCTTCAGGTACATCTATATCTTCTGGAACTTCTGTAATGGTTGCTTCTGGCTCAACAACTCTTAATTGTGGACCTGGAGCAACATACTTTCTATTTTGGATATTTTCTCTTCTTTCGTCATTAATTAATTCAAAATAATATTCCAAACTCCCCATTAAATAACGATAAGACCCATTCCACTCATGAAAATCAGTTAATGTACCATCTTCAGATACATTATTACCCATGAGGAAAAACTCTTTTACATTATGAATTTCAATTTCAGATGATCTTAATTTTTCATTTTCTGTTTCTGGGATAATTTTAATAATCATTTTTTCTCCTTTGATTATACGTTAAGTTTATCTTTTAAAATCTTTCTAAATACTTCAGCAGCCTGCTTTGGTCGAACATTATCCAAATACCATTGATGACCATTTTTAGCTATTTCTTCTATATTATACCGATCTTCTAACGTTTTTAAATCAGTATTGTCATCAATATAAATATAATGTTTTCCTTCAACAAACTCGTTGTAATAATATGGTTTATAATTTAACAGCAATGGCTTTTTCATCATCATATAGTCAACTTCTCTTCTGTTTTTCTGATCTGTAACCATACTAGCCCTTCCTGCTAGAACTATACCATATTTACTTCTTCTCATATAATTTATAAACTCATCATCTTTAAGTTTTCTACCACCTCTGCGATTACCTTGATCACTTTTCCAAGTTTCTATCCCCTGTTCAGATAACTTAGACATAATTTTATTTCTACATTTCCAAGCTTTTCCACAAAAGAATCCCAACTTATCTACTTCTACTTGATCTTTAATAAGTTCATCTTCTTTGCCTACATATTTCTCAAATATTCTACTTGGGAAAAATGTCCATGGAACAATCTTACTTTTGTATTCTGTCAATTCTTCAATTGATTTTGGCAACATCTTTTTTCTATTTAAGTATCTATGAACTTTTTTAATTGGGATATTTCTATCCTGTATTTTTACGATAAGATCAAAACCATAATTATATGCTCCAGAGGTATATGTTGGAGCAGGATACTCCCAAAAATCTACACAAACTTTCTTTCCATTACATAAGAGAAGAATGGATCTAAAGTCTCTTGCAGTTTTAAATGTTTCATTATGGTAACCAACTTCAAATAAATCACTATCCCTTAAAGAATTTATAAGAAAAGGCATACCTAAAGTTCCATATGATCCGTTTCTTTTCTTTTCGTGAATTTCTAACTTTATCTTTTCCATGTTTCTCCTTATGACCTAAATGGCAATCTCTTAATTAACTTTCTTGCCTTTGGGGCTACCTGATCTGTAGAATTAGTTACTCTAGGGACTTCTTCAACCTTCTCAACCTTTGGCTTTACTGTAACATTCTTAACATTAGTTTTCGTACTGCAAACTGGCAATTTCCTACTTGAAGATACTGTAACATCATTCGCACTAGAATTATCTACTGAAACAACCTTATATGGCTTAGTTTCTTCTGGGATTGGTTTTTCGATCTTAGTTGTTTTAACTACTGGCTCTTGAGAAACTACTGGTTTTTGAGAAACTACTGGTTTTTGAGAAGCTACTGGTTTAATATTAATAGCACTGGAAGCTTCTGCTTTTCTAAGTAATTCTTCTCTTTTTGCAAGATTCTTTAAGTGCTGTTTTTCGGAATCATCTGGCTCTTCCTTTGTCTTGTCTTTTTCTCCTGGCTTGCAGTACATCCCCCATGTTCTTTCGCTTCCTACATTACCTAATTTGCCCATTGCTTCGGCAATAGCATCATCAAAGGACATATAGTCAAAACATGTCAACCCTGAATCAGGATTGCAATTATAAATTTCAAATCCTTCTTCTTTAAAATATGGCTGAAGTTGAGGAAAATATTCTTCATTCATACGTCTGTATGTGTTAGTATTGCATTTCACGGCACCTTTCTCTCTCTTTTCATCGAAATGATAAGCGTATTCACTTGACATTTTAAAATCAGCGCCAAGAAGATAAACCTTCCTAAACCCAAGTAAGAAGCATATCCTTAGTACAGGAAGCATTACGCTTCTTCCACCGCCATAATTCCCACTATTACCCCAATTAATCTTATCTTCAAATAACCAACGACTTGCTTCAAATTTTTCATTCCTATGAAAGAAAATACAATTAGGGCATTCTCCTACAAGAACTGTTTTCCCATCAACCTTCATTTCCGACCAGTTTTCGTTATCAAAAATAGGTTTCTCAGAATGAGCATGAGGAACGAACTTGGTAATTGTAGGATCAAGCCATATTGATTTTAGAAATCTCTGAGGATCATCTACGCAAGACCAAAACGTGGGCCTAACAGTTGCTGGACCTTGGTTAACCCCATAAGTTATAACTCCTGGAGCCTTTAATAAAGACAAATCATAATCTCCATTTACTAAGCTTGGTCCATTTAAAATTACAAAAATAGATGCTCCTTTATATTGACCAACTAAATTTAATGGGGCACATTCTCTTGTAAAAAAGAATGGAGTTTGCTGATAATATTCATTTGAAACGCAATGACCTATGTGCCGGTCTCTATGGTGTCTAAATGCTTTTATATCATTGCCATCTTTTAATAAACTTCTACGTCTAGCCATACGTTAATTCTCCATTTAATAGCTTATTATATTATACAAATGTATCTATAGACAATCTACAAATCTAAGTTATGGACAAGATATTTCTCTCTTGTTTCTAGGATCTATTAGATCATACTTAAAAAGTAGTTCTTCAAGCCTGTCTGTAATAATTGGTAATTTAAGACTATTTTTACCATTATAAAAACAATTAACAACACTTTCGCTCTCCATTTTGCAATGAACTACTTTTATTGGCTTTGTTGCTTTTGGGTATTTTTGATCAAACATCCTTTGATGACATAAATTATATTCCCAATTCAGCCAACTAAACTTATCAGAAAATTTAGAAAAGTATTTTTTAGCAATATCTATCTTTAATTCTATTGATGAAATCTCTTTTTCAATTTTTTCAATATTACTTTTTAATAGATCTGGTTTCAAAGAACTTTTAGATAAATCTTCTAGTTTTAATTTTTGTCCTCTAAGAATACTTTCTAGCTTAGCTATATCTTTTTCATTAGATTTACAAAAAAACTTAGGAAAAAAACTTTCCTCTTTCTTTACTCTAAATATTGGAATTGACTCAGCCATTGCTTTTACAAGATCATGCGTATCCTTTCTATAAAATACACTAGCTCCTTGCGGTTTAATCCTTCGTGGAGCATGCCTAGTAAAACTTACCCCTTTGCAACTCTCTGGGAAATCAAATGGAACTAACTGATAAGCATCCAAGTCATGAACCCAAAAATTATCATTAATTACTTTTTTTTCAATCATCTCATTAACTGAGACCATCCTATTGGAAAATGCACTCCAGTTATATAAATCACCATCTAACTCATATGCTTTAACTCCCATATGTTCAAATGGGAAATTAGTAATTGGAATTATACTTTCTATAGGCCAACCAAGATCAATAGAGTTGTGAATCTGAAGTTTTAAATAATTAAATATCCTTTCATGGTTGCCAGTATATCTCCACTTATACCCACCAGTTCTCTTAGGGATAACCCAAACAAAAACATTTTGCATATTAAATTTTTTCACTAATTCTACCTCAAAAAATATTTTATAAAGGATAATTTGTCCTACTTTTAACGTTGAATATCTGGACCACCTCTATCGTGATTTAAGTGGAACTGAGGCAGAACTTCAATTGGTCTTCTCCCCCCCATATGGACTCGGAACTGCCTATCGGATTTTGTCCTTCTCCAAACATCCCTTTTTCTTCCAGAATAGATACCTCCTTTTTCCTTTATTGCGTCTACTCTAGCCAGTTGAAAATATCCCGCACAAGTTCTTTTTCCACTAATCCATTTCTTAGGCCAATCTTTTGGGATCTGAGCAACATTTTCAATAATACATGGATAAGTTCTCTCGTCTTCCTCAAAATATTTTATACAAAATGGTATGTCTAAAGAGTGCCTATCAGCCCCCAAAACTTTTGTCTCATTTCTATAATCATCGCTTTCCAACTTCTTTTTCAAATCATCAAAAAATAAAGGAGAGTATACCATATCCGAATCTGCAAACAATATCCAATCGGCTTCTGTCGCTCCTGCTCTTATATTTCTAGGGATCGCCCTATTATGGGCTTGTCTCTGTCTAAGTTCTAAATCTAAAATATTCAAACCCTTTTCTCTAAAAAAGTCCGTAACTTCCCTAGTATTAGGATCTCCATTCTCTGGAGTATAAGATACGCTAACCAATATTTCTGGATAATCCCCTTCTTGTTGAAGAATTGAATTTAACATCCATGTTAATCTTCTCTGATATGAATGGCAATGCACACAAATCTCTAATTTCATAATTACTCCAATATTAAGCTTTCACAAACCACCAAGACAATATCCTGCCACCGACTGAATGAATCTTATATCCATATCTTGCTCCATAATAATCTACGACTGTTTTTACATGATATGGAAGTTGATCTCCCCAATAGTCTTTCATTCCTGAATTTGGGTCATCCTTGTAGTCATGACCTGCAACAACCCCTCCTACTCGAACCTTTGGAGTCCATGCATATATATCATTAAAAATTCCTTCTAAACTATGATCTCCATCAATATATACAAAATCAAGTGTGCCATCTGGCATTTCTGGAGATACTTCAGTGCTATAAGCTTTTATCATTTCAGCCCTATCGTCATCAAGATGCTTTCTTAAAGTATCTTCACATTGCTTCATCCTTATATTGCCATCTGGATCATACTCCCCTTTACTCTTTCCAACCCCTGAACCAAAATTATCTATCCAAGGATCAATACAATACAGTCTTTTTAATTTAGACCTGTTAAGCATATGGTTCGAGAACCCACCTTTATCTACTCCTATCTCAGCAGCAAAAGAAAAATCCATCTCATCACATAATCTTGGGAAAAAATGGTCACGAAACTTATTGGATTTCTTTTCCCCAAGTATCTTATTTGCTACTTTTTCAACTGATTCAATAATATTTTCATTTCTATATTTCTTCATAGTTATCTCCAACAATTATCTTTCAATATATTATACAACTTAATCATATATACCACCCCATCCATTTGGATTAGCAGCATAAGGTCTTTTTCCACTCATAGCCTTGTTAAGTAACTTTTTATTCTCCTCTTGACATTCAAGATCTCTTTTGATATTAGGTTTCCCATGATTTTGGTGGAAAAGATTTATTGATCCTCTTGACTCCCCTACCCATATTACATTTGCTCCAGACCTTTTCATTCTAGTTAAAAGGTCATAATCTTCTGACCCCCAACCTACGAAATCTTCATCAAATCCACGAACTTTTTCCCATTGCTCGATAGAAGCACATTGACAACCGCCAGCAGTAGTCCTCTTTTTTATCCTTCCATTTTTGCAAGAATCCAAATCTTCAAACGGATTTAATTCCCCATTATATATCTTTTTACAGTTTCCTCCCTTCCAATACATTGTCCTTGATTCAATAAAATTATTTGGACCCAATTTGTTAAATAGTACTTCTACAAATCTTGGTCCAAAAAACATATCTACATCAGTTGTCATAATATATGGAGTTCTAGAATTTCTTATCCCAACATTATTTAATTTAGCTCTTTCAAATTCTTTACCAAGAGGCTCCTGAACAATCCTTATTAATGGTTCGCAATCTCTCGAATCGAAATACTGCCTAAGCTCTTCATAATTTTTGCTACCACCATCTGCTATCAAAACCTCAAAATCTTTACAAGTTTGATTTTCAAGAGATTTTATAAAGAATTTTGTTATATCTTTACTTAAATCCAACCTATCTCTATTTGACGCTGTTATTGTTAGTTTTTTCATTTTTATTAACCTTATTAAGGATCTTTTTATACCTTTTCTTAACCTTACCAAGTAGTAGATCTTTATCTCCACCTTGATAATGTATCATACAAACATCTTTTTTCTTTTCCTTGTCCTTAAAAAAGACAGAATCTTTGTGTAATTGGCAGAAATCTGGCTCAAAGTTATCCCAGTAATATTCTAATCCCTTCCAACCATCCATTTTATCATCAATAAACCTAGACATAGCTGGTTCCATCGAAGGCCCTTTTCTTCTCTCCCATATCTTTATTATTTCCTTGGGAGCATCTTTATCCCTAATATAAACAAATCCACCATTACTAACCTTCCTTATATCTTTTTTTCCTCTCCATGAACACTTTCTTCTTTTATATTGCTGCAAACAAGATTGAATATCTGATTTTTTACCTAAAACTTCCCAAAAATTTTCAGGAAGAGGTTTGATTGGAAAGACATCCCAATCCATATGAACTAATTCATCTACACCATCCTCTTCAAATGCATATAAAAAAGATTCTAACTTATGTCGATACTGAGCTTTAATAGGATCAAATGGCAACGGATCTTTATCAACCAATCTACATTCAAAACCCATATCTTCTATCATTTTAAAGTTATCTTCTCCAAAAACATATGTAACAAATGGAAATGTATACCTATTTCTTTTTATGAGTTCAAACCAATTGTCCATACAACCACGTCTTTTGGTAATTCTATGAGTATCATCATAGCTACCCCAAACTGCTCTCATAAATATTCTTTTCATCAAGACAATCCCCATGTTTTCCAGTTTTCTTCTTTTACATTCTTCATATTCAAGATCTTAGCTACTTGCCTTTTGTCAAAATGTCTAAAAACACTATGCTTTTCATTCAAAATCTTTTGCTTATCATGAGCCCAGTACACTTTAGGTAAGGCAAACCAATATGGCTCATAATTATCCCAATAATGATCCTTACCCTTCCACCCTCCTTTTAAAGAATCGGTATATTTTGCCATAGCTATTTCCTCTGACCATGGTCTACCCATCTTTTCCCAAGTATCAATAAAACCTTCTGTATGTATTTTATTTCTACAATAAACAAAGGAAGCGCAACAGAGCTTCCTAGTATCTCCCTTCCTCCACATTGCCTTACGTCTTCTATATTGATTTAATGTCATTTGAATCTCTTCTTTCTCATTCAAAACATCCCAAAAGTTCTCTGGGATCTTCTCAACTGGAAGAGTGTCCCAATCAAGAAATACTATCTCATCAAAATCTTCCATTGCTTTATCAAAAACCTCAAGCTTATGACGAAACTGTTCAGTATCCATATCCCAGACAATTGGCCTTTTATCTAAAAGGACAGTATCAAAGCCATGGTCTTCACAAGCTTTAGCATTATCTTCTCCAAAAACATAAACCTTAAAATCGTGAGAGAACGGATTCTTTTTAAAGAAACTAATATCGTTATCAAGTTTAGTTCTTCTCTTGTAAAACCTTCGACCTTCATGTTCATGAATACCCCAAAGTGCCCTAATGAATCCTCTTTTTTTACAAATCATCAAAAACCTCATAATTTATGAATAAAACATGATTCTTTACTGCCTATCATCTCTTTAGAGAATGCAGATTTTCTCCTAACATTACATATCTCTGGTTCAAATAAATCCCAATATTTCTCTAACCCACAAAATTCTCCCCCAGATGCCCAATCTATATATTTCGACATAGCTGGCTCATCATCAAATATAAGGCATTTCTCTCTAAAGCGTAAATCCTTTCCTTTTTCATTCCTGATTTTTTGCTGATTATCGACCCATATATGAAATTCATCCCAGAAATCTATCATCTTACTTGGAATAGAAGATTCTCTAAAGTAAGCAAATCCTCCATTACAAACTTTTCTTTGATCATTAACTCTCCAAAGACATTTCTTAGTCCTATATTGGAAAAGGTTAGCCTGAAATGACTCTTTTTTGTTAAGATTTTTCCATGAATTGCCAATATCCTTGATCGGTATACAGTCCCAATCTAGGAAAACTATTTCATCAAAATAATTAAAAGCCTCTCTAAATACTTCAAGCTTATGCCTATACATTTCAGTTTCAAGATCCCAAATAACAGGAGCTTCATTTATAAGTATAGATCTAAACCCATTCTCCTCCAGCCAATTGTGATTATCAATACCGAATGTAAGAACTACAAACCAATTCTTATCTTTAGTTGAAAGGATTTCTTTTTGGATTTTTCCTTCTCTGTGCTGGGAGACATTCCCCCACAATGATCTTATAAATTCTCTTTTCACTCTGGACACTCCAAACCCAACTCTTTAGATAAATCTCTTAATTCTTTATTTTTTAAAAGACGAAGAAACCTTTCATCATCTTTTACCACTTTCCATCTATTAAGAACATCCATCGCTTGAGCATTTGTTTTCTTTTTCATGCCATCAAAACTACTTCCCCAAGATTTTCTGCCGCCTATCTTCATAACAACATTAAGTCGGCTATCGTCCTCAATGAGATCTAACCTTTTTTCAATATCTCTTCTATAGGAAGAATTAGAGAACCAATCATCATATTTTAAAACAACTTTATTCTCAAAGTTATTAGTATATGAAAGGCATTCTTTAGCCATCTTTATCCACATATTTGAAAAACTATTAGGATGTGACAAAAGACGATTCATACCCCAGTTTAAAATACTGGCATACTGATTATATGGGTTTCTAATAACTAAAACAAAATCTTCTCTTTCACTAAATGAATCCACAAAGAATTTTTTACAATAATCTTCCTTTTGAACAGGCAATTCTGGATTTAAACCAACATCATAAATAGTAAACTCTGTTCCAAGTATTACAACATCACTTTTTTTCAAACTATCGTTATTATATTCTTCTTTTTCATTAGAAAAGAACCAGAATGGAGGCTCAATTCCATGCATTTTCCCTTTCTTCCTACCTAACTGAGACATACAATTCTTATAATTAACAGAATCAAAATGACCAATTAGCCAAGAAGTTACTGCGTGTTGACCAGTCCTTTGTACCCCTACTACATGAATCTCTCTGTCAAATATAGTTTTCATTATACCTCACGAATTTCTACAACAATGTCATCTTGAGTATTTGGAGTAACCTCTACCATTTCGATAGTTCCAACTTTTAGCTCTTCTTTCAAAAAATCTTCAAGATTGTTTTCTTCGTTTTGATCATTTAGGTAGTCTTCTATTTCATCTTCAGTACTAAAATTTTCTGAATCAACTTTTTTAATTTTTTCTATTAATTCACTTACTGGTCTTCTACTATTACCTTGAGTAAATCCATGATTTCTTTTAAAATTAGCAACACCTCCAAGATGGGGATCAAACCTATTACAAACAAAAAACATAAATGTATCTTGTGATGGAACTGGTAACTTCTTCTCTTTTAATAAAGAAACACAAAATCTTGTAAATTTCGATTTATGAAGTTGAATAAAAGATATTGTTCTTTTTGTATTATGATAAAAGCGTCTTCCATCTACTCTACCTTCATCCATCATAGGCTTCGCATTTTTCAACTTTCTTCTCCAATGCCCCTTAGCCCATTTATCAAGTTCTTTGATATGCTGAGGACGGCTATATGACCACTTATGTCCACAATAAGCATACTTTTTCATATCTTCGCTATATAAAGGTTTATCATTGGTTGCAAAACTATCAGCATCTAATTTTAACCAATAATCTGTTTTAACATGTTCTGCAGTACCAAAAACAAATGCACTAAGCATTTCCTCTCTATGATTATCAGCCTGAGGAAATGACCAAGGAATAAGTTTTACATTTGGAAGCTTGAGAAAATCAAGCCGTTCATCATTTAGATCCATATTATTAACAAAAACAATAACTGGATATTTATCAATACTTTTATACTTCCTCCAGTTAGGATATGTAACCTTAAGAAAATCAACGTATTTATCATCGCAAGCAGTAACGATTGTAACGTCATCTATTAATCCATCTTTTACTTTAAGATATTTTTTAAGCCTTTTATCTGCATATTGGAGATAATGATTTATATTAGCAGTATTTTTTTGGCACATGTCCTCAAACTCTCTCTTCCAATAACTGCAATTAGGGAAATCTAAACAATGCTTCTTTCCATGAAAATGTATGACTCTTTTATCTTCAACACTTTCACCAAATTTAACACTTGTGTTGTACTTTATTGGAGAGATATGTACTTTTAAACCCCATTCTTGAGCCGATGGATAAAGAATTTGAAATGCGACTTCATCTGGAATAAATATCTTCGCCTTTGATCCCTTATGTGCTAAATCAACCCAATCTGTTACAAACTTTGTCCATTTTTTAGATTTTCTGAAAGAAAGAATCCCAGTATTAACAGCTGGATTTTCCTCAAGAGCTTTATTTAAGTACTTTTGCTCCGCTATACCTTCAAACCTTTTAATTCTCTTAGACATTGTTCTACCATTTGATTTCCATCCACAAAAATGAGGGATAGATACATCTGCATCATCGAGATAATCAAACATTTCATTAATACTTCCATTAACAATAACATCTGAATCTAACCACAATGTCCTGTCGTATGGAGGATTAGAAAACATATCTGTTTTTCTAACTAAAGTTTTTAACTCATGCTTTTCATCGTTATGCACAATATCTACATTGTAAAATTTACAAACTTCGTCAAACTCATGAGGGTATGGGTCTTCAAGATAAAAAGTAACAGGGCCTTGCCAATGCCTTCTGAGGGTTTCTAACGCAACAATAGCCCTTACTATGCAGCCATCTCCACGGTTAAACATAATAATTCCACGAGTTTCTTCCATCGAAATTTCTCCTTTGGAATATTTTCTTATATTATACAAATGACATTAGATCAACGAATGGTTATTCTCTACTTTTTCATGTTAAGTCGCAAAGTCATAACCAAATTTTTCGATTTCCCATCTACAAACTTCAGAAACATAACTTAACATTTCTGGGTTATATTTATTTTCATACCCATTGCTTAAACCATTTTTCCCTAAATATTTTGTAACACACGTTTGAAGCTTTATATTGGGGTTTCCTAAAAGTTCTTTTGATTTCTCAAAATCTTCTTCTATATTACTTAATCTACCTATAAAATCAACAAGAAGGCCACCATCTTCATCACAAACATAAGTCTCTAGTTTCAATGGATTATTTAAATAATAAGGTGGACCTTCCATTTCCATACAATGCCTTTTAACTTTTGGATCAAATAGCCATTCTTTAAATCCCATTGAATGAATCTTTAAGATTTTAGTATATTTGTATAAACTAAAAGCTCTTTCCCATGGATTTCTTGACCAAGCAATTTTAACTGTTGATTCCCAAATATTTGGGTCAATCTTAGATTTTATAAACCTTGCTGTACAATGTTTATGTATCATTCTTGGGCAAACTTTTCCAAATGATTTATATAAAGTTTTCCCAGCTGCCTTTGGTACATGTATAAATATGCCTTTTTGTATACCCATCAATTAATCCGTATTTTAAATTTTTCCTCTCCAGGTAATTCCCTGATATACTCCAGGTTTATAATAATCAAATCTATATTTACTCTTTAGATCTTCCAATTCTTTTCTCGTAAGATCATCAAATGTTTTACCCTCAGGGAGAAATTGCTCTTCAGACCTTTGAAATACATCCATGTCCTTAGGAACATCATCGTAAGTATCAACCTTTTTCTCAGGATTTTTTAGGCTTGGTTGGAAACTTTTTTGGCTATACATAAATTCCTCCAAAAAACTTCTCATTAAAAGACTAATTCCTTCATTATAATTTAAAATCCTTTTAACTACTCTTAGTTACATTTTTATATTTTTTCCTGCTCTCATTATATCATCAGAAATTTCTATATCCCAATGTGGCCTTTTTAATAATATTAACTCTTTAACCTTTGAAATATTTGGATAACCTTTTCTATGATCAAAATTCCTCATATCATCAATTAGTATAATATGTTCATTTTCTGACATAGAAAAAATAACCTCTAACTCTTTTAAAACTGGACTTTGTTTACCATCATGGGCATCAAGCCATATCAAACAATTTATATCTTTTAATATAGATATATCATTAAGTAATAAAGAGCTATCTCCATTGTAAAGGTTTACATTTGTACAATCTTTAAACTTTTCTACTGCTTTATCATAATATTCTTTTATTAATTCAACCGAATGAGTCTCTCTGAAGAAGTCTTTTGTACCACTAATCATTTTTCCATCAAAAACTCCTGTCTCAACCATAACTTCTAAATTATGTTTTGATGCATATTCTTTTACAACTTCCTCTTTTTGCTCATGACTTAAAGACGGCTTTATCCTCATAATTTACCTCTAAATTTATAACAACACATTTTCTTAAAACTTCAATATTAGAAATTGAACCTAGAATCAATTTCTGAAAACTTATCTAATATATATTTAGAATATTCCTTTTTGAACAAATCTCTTTGTCCTTCATATGATTCGCTAAGATTCATAACTCCATTGTTTGTATCTCCTGTTACCTTTTTTGTAAAACTTTTTTTAGATGACTCGTAACAATAAACCATTTTATTCTTTGAGATTTCAAAATTAAGAAAACTCAAAACTTTTTCAATTTCTTTATACGGATTGTTTTTTAAATTTTCATATGTCATACTAAGGAATTCATCAGCGTTGTTATTATATAGCCACTTTAAAATATGTTTCGAATACATATCAATATATTTATTAACTGTATCTATTGACTTTTTTTCTTCCTCATATGAAATTTGGGAAAACAATGTGTCTACAGGATTACGATAAAGATAAAGAACCTTTTTTCTTCCATTGACTTCATTTAAATCTTTGTCATGCCTGTGATAAGACCAAAACGACTTGGGCTTGGGAATTGTAAACGACTGTACTAGAGATGGTGTCCCAGTATATTTCTCCATAAATATACGAAACCAATGACTTCCAGTTCTTGGAAATGATACAAAATAAACAAAATTAGGATCACTTATAAAATCATCTACAGCATGATGAAAAACATATCTATTTCTTGATCTTGGGTTACGAGAATAAGCCATATGCTACAACCTTATAATATCTAAGTACTTTTTACACATCTCATTTGACGTATAAGTATATTCACTCTCTACTTTCATCTTCATCTTCCTATATAGAGAGTAATCTTTATGAAGAGAATGGATGATGTTAAAAATTTCATTTACATCATTAAAAACAAAACCGAACCCTTCAGAATAATCCTCTGTCCCCCCACCTCCCTTTCTTACAATTGGAATTAAACCGCAAGCCATTCCCTCAACAATATGACAGCCACCAGCCTCAAATAACGATGCACTTATATATAAATCAGTATTATTTAAGTACTTTGGAATCTCTTTATATGGCTTAGCTCTTATTTTATCACAAGACGAAGAGAAATGTTTGTGACAACATTCACGACCAATAAACTTAAAATTAGCTAATTTACTGTTTTCTTTACAAAAATTATCTATAGACTTATAAATATCATACCCCTTGCTGGGATTATCAGACCAATGGTGTGTTACAATACTTAATGGCTCAACTTCTTTCCTTATTCTACTAGATGGTTTAAATAAATCTCTATTTGCAGCATTATCTATAACAAAACTTTTTTTAGAAAACCCGTTTTTTTCATAAAAACCCTTTACCCACTCACTAATAAAAATAGTCTCATCAGCAATGCTGTTAGCCTCAAGTATTAACTTAGTTCTTTTTTGGTCATTTTCCCTATGAGCACCTGTATCATTAATTCTATGAACTACTTTTGCTTTATGATTTCTTATGGACGAAATTGGAAAACAACAGCTACCATCTCTTACATCCATCATCAAAATTACATCTACATCTTCTGATAGAGAGTATGTTATGTCAATGTCATTGCTTTGAAAATAGTTAACAAGCATGCGCAATATTTGATTGCCACCACCCCATGGACCTTTTACTATTTTTTTATTAATTGCTATCTTCATCTTCTGATTATCCATGGTTCACTACCATTACTATGTAAAGTGAGATTTCTCTCTTCGCAAAATTTATGCAAGGCATTTCTTACGGTTGGATATGTGTAATCATCACCAAAAATAATTCCTTTATTAGACAAAATATCGTAATAACTAACCAAATCCAAATAAACATCTGTTTCATCATGACTTCCGTCAATATAGATTAAATCAGCTTCCACTTCACTCCTTTTAAGAAATCTTGCTGCAACTAAAGATGTATTTGGAAAAGGGACAATAATATCTTCAACTTCACTTTTAATAACATTATAAAGAAATTGATAATAAAGAGTTGGATAACCATTCTTTAATTTTAGGTATTCATACCACGGCCTTGTTTTAATATTCTTTTGTAGCCAATGTTCCAAACCACCTAACCATGTATCTACACATAGAAGTTTACAATCTAGGTTTATTTTTTTAATATGCTTAGCCATATGAATAGCAGAGCAACCTTTCCATGTGCCAACCTCTATTAATAAGTTAGGCCTAATCTCATTAATTAATCTATTGTATATCTTTGATTTGGTTTTCCATCCTTGCAAATCTAAAGTATATCCATCTTTATCAAAATTATCATATGGATTATTCTCATGTATTAAATCCATTATATTCATATTAAATCTCCAAAATTTTCAATTCTTTCAATAAAATAATTATAAATAGCATTAGGAGTCCAATGGTTCTCATAATAATAAAGACTTTTGTCTCCCCACTCTTTATAATTTTCTACAATATACTTTAGACTATTTTTCCAATTTTCTTTTGTAAAATCTACTTCTGGGAAATAACCTTTCCAACTAATTGCATTATCATAATCTGTTAACGATAAAAGGGGAGGAACACCAATTGAACATGCATCCATCATTCTAGAAGTGTACTCTCCAACACCTGGACAATTAAATGACAACTTCCAATTTAAACTTTGATTAATGTATGCCATATATTTTAGTTTATCACAATGATAAACTTTATTGCCCAAAAGGTTTCTAAATTTTAGAAGATAATCCTTTCTAGAGTCTGAAACTTTTTGAACTGGATGGTTATCCAAACTACAGCAAAACCCTAAATCAAATTCTTTTTGGGTTGATTTGTTTTTACTTACAAAGTTTTTTCTAACTGGGTATAACTTTTTTAAAAACTGATCATTTAAATTTGCCCCACACCATTTAAAAAAGGGCTCGATTTTTCCTCCGCCATCTTCTATTA
>Ga0180433_10004342_pt1 | contig 20009 bp, 37 predicted proteins | sample SS_ome_8_FD_132980 | JGI IMG/M metagenome (GOLD analysis project Ga0180433, IMG submission 132980) | Hypersaline lake sediment archaeal communities from the Salton Sea, California, USA - SS_1_D_1 metaG | ecosystem: Environmental > Aquatic > Non-marine Saline and Alkaline > Hypersaline >... | reverse complement strand
ACAGTTTAAGTAAAGTGGTTTGCGTGGTGCACCCGTTCTATTCTGATTCATACTATAAATACCTCTTATAATCTATATCTGCCAAAAAATCTTCAAATGCATTTTCAGGATTATCTTTTACCCATCTAAATATTTCTTCTACACTTATCCATTCTTTTGTGCAGGGGTCTGAATTACATCTAATCCAACCACTTGTCTTTTTTTCTATTGCCATTTTTCTTTTTGTTTAGGTAGACCTCATCATTCAAAAGGCATACTTTAGAAAGGCATTTGTGAACTTTTGCGTTATTTTATCTTAATCTCTGTATTTGGATCAACAATCCCTATTCTTTTGTTTCGTCGATCATTTTCAAAAATGGTGTTAATAATTTCCCATGTTTTTTTATCATGTATGACATATGCGTGAGCAATCTTTCCAAGTTGTTTAAGACAAGTTGAAGGTTTAGGCTGTCTCAAAATCTTCATACATTCAACTAACCATGTTTTTTCTTCATCATTCAATCTAATAACAATTCTTTTTTGCTCACTTTCCTTCAAACTATATTTAACAAAAGGTTTCTTATCTAACATTTTACCACTATTTAGTTTTTTGTTTCCTTTTTGTAGGTATAGCTGTCATTTTATTATTCTTGCTAAATATGCTAAAATTATTAAAACTATTCCCAAAGTTTCCACCCCCACAAACAACAACACCAAACCTAACACACCAACACCATAAGCACCTAAAGGATACAGGTTTTTTTTCTTAATTTTTATTTTAAACATTTTTTGACCCAACGATTCCTTTTTATTGTTTTATAAAAATATACTCCGAACTCTGCTATGTAATCAAATAAAAACACGTACAAGTAAATACTAGTTATTTTAAAAAAATAAACATAAGGATCTCTTAACTGTGTTGCCAATAAATGATATTGTCCATCTATAGCAACGTACAAACTCATAACACTTATAAAAATACTAATAAACACCACAAACCAAATAAAATTAACTCGCGGATAACTAATGTTAGCAAACCTGAACTTATACTCTTCTTTCTGTTCTGCAGTCAACATTTTATATTTTTCATACTTCATAAAATTTTAGGCGGGATACCCATCACCTTTAGGTGTGGGAGGAATGCCGTACCTCCTTCTTGTTCTTCTGCGAGAGGGTTCTTTCAAGTTTAAGATAGTCTTTTGACTTTAATTTCCACATTATAGGAGAACCATCTCTAAATAACATTAAAGGTTCACTCCTTGCTACTATTCCCTCTGAATTTAATACTTGTTTAGATATTGCACTTGGAAAAGTTCCCTTAACTAAACTTACAATTTTAGGAATTGTTTGTATTCCTAAACTTGGAACAACATCAATATTTAACTTCTTTGCAATATCTTCTACATTTTTTCTTTCAAGCCACCAACCATCTACAACAACATCAAAAAGTATGAAAGAATTATCTTCTCTATATTTCCTTCCAACAGATTGTATTTTGTTACCATAACCTTCTCCATACAAAACAATCTCTTTTCCAGTTGGGAACACTTTAAGTAGTTTCTTTGTTGTAAATACTTTATCAAGTGTTTCAAGTAAGAATTTTGGAATATCAGCTTCATTAGTTCTTCCTTTAAACTCTATAGTGTTTGGTATAGGATTAAAATAAACCCTTATATTTGTTCCATCTATCTTTTCAGTGATGTGCCACTTTTTTATTGCATCAAATTCAAGACAAGAAAAATCTCCTTCAATAATATTGAATTTGTTATTCTCATCACGCTTCCATAATGTATTAATTTTCGGGTATTTCAATTTAATTGCCTTCGAAGCTTGTTAGCTTCTGTTGTGTAAAGTTACCTATTTTTCTTGAGGGTGGAAACACCCAACACTTTAGTGTGATTTATTTTGGGAAGGTGTTATTTTATTTTTTTGCTGTATCCATACAATAATTGTCCACACTTACAACATTTTTCTGAATAAATCTCTTCTGTGTGTTCTTCGTTAAACTTCCAAAACATTTTTTTAGACTTTCTCAAATTAAAACCACAAATATTACAAACAACCATTTTTTTACACCTCCTTTCTATGTCTTTTCTCCGTACAACCATCACATTTCAACCTGTTACAATTATAAGCAATAAAAAAAGTATTACAAACAACACACCTTCTTCTAACGTTGTATTTTTTCATTATAATACACCTTCCCTATTTCTATCAAATCGTTTTTAGCACCATAAAAAAAATAAATAATGGACGCACCAATATTAAACATAAAACTAACAAAATCAAAACTCAAAAAAACCAAACCAAAACCAACAGGTATAGATCCTATAAAAACACCAGCGACCAGAGCATAAACATATTGTTTGGTGGAGGGAAGATCCGCATGTACTGTCGGATTCTTCCCTATTTCGTACACAAACTTTGCCTTCTTATTCACTAAAAAACTATAATACAAATGACCTAACTCGTGCATAACAATACTTAAACAAATAATCGAAACAAAATTAAAAATTGATTGGACAATCATTTTTTATCCCTCTTCATCCTTCCTTTTTCTAAATTCTTAGCTGTTTTTTCAATAACACCTTGTCTTAGTTTTTGAGCATAATCCAAAAAAGTTTCTGCAAGACTTGGTTTAAAAACCCAATAACCTGTAGCAGTAAGTTTGCACTGATCTGAAGTTAAAAAACCTTCATCAGTTAGTTTTTTAGCATACTTAATAATTGTGCTGGCACTGATCCCTATTTTTTTAGACATATCTCCAGACCTGATAAAATCTTCATACTTCCCGTAAGTATCATAAATGTAATCTATTTTTTTCTCCATTCTAGATTCTTTATTAATATTGTAATTCTTCCAAAGTTGCCCATCATACTTTTTGTACCATCCTCTAAAAGAAGCATATTTTTTTTTGAACTTGTTAAGATTGTACAAACTAAGCTTTTGATCCTTATAAAAACTTAACAACTTTTCTTTACTAAAATAATAATACCTTCTAATGTGTGGTGTTTTATCTTTCAAAAAAATCAAACCTTTAACAATACCTTCTATGAAAGGTTTATCTAACATGTCCGCACTCGGATTACACCAAACATGAAAAATCCTGTATTGTCTTATTGCTAAATACAAATCAATCAAATCTTTGTTCCATTTAGTCATGGCATTACGCCCAGAAACATTTCCTTCATCATAACCAAGAAAACGAATTTTTTCATCAGGATCTATAGACCGATTCTTTTTTAAAGCGTTAGCAAATCCTTCTTGATCCCATGCAACCAAATCACAATCAACATCACCACCACTTATTTCTTCGTACAGGTGCAGCATAAGACTTGATTTTCCTGTGTTAGTTCCTCCAACAATAACTAATAAAAAATCATCTTTGTTGTTTTTACTTAGTCCTTCTTTTATCATGGATGCAAGATATTTTAAACCTTCGTCATAAGGTTCTTTTGAATAAGGAAACACGTACATTTTTTTTATAACCCTGATTGTCTTTTGAAAGCTTCAAAGTCAAACTCGTCTTCTTCTACTTCAGATAAAGGTAACAACATGTGTTTTGCTGCGTCGTAAACTTTAAAGTGTAATTCTATTAGTAAAGAATCTATTTTTTGATTAAGCAAAGAAGGGTTTGATATTTTTCTGGCGTCGGGCGAGTTGCGTTTGTTTAAATAGTTCTTTATCACTTCGCACTTTTCAAGTATTTCTTCTCTGTCTGTTTTCTTTATAAATGGATTGACTAAAGATATTAAACCCATTTCTAGTCTGTACCATAAAGTAAAATCCGATTTAACTTGGGCCTGTCCAACATCTCTCATGTATATTTCCATTACTTTATAAAAGTGTTGTCGTGCATCAAAAGATACCTTTCTGAATTGTTCTCCTTCACCATTGTTGTTGTTTGTCATTGATCCCACGTAATATTTATAAAGGGGTCGTTATACGGCTTGAAACCAGCCCAGTCCCCCCTCTGAGCCGGTCTGGTATACTTTCTTATATGTTTTCTTCGGTTTGTTTCGCCTTTTTGTAGTTTTTCCAGATTGCAACACCATCTCCTTTATAGTCTGGTGCTTGCTGGTTTTTCTCCTTGTCTTTGTTTTTAAATGCAACAACTTTTATGCTTCCTCCGAGCAGTTGTATTGTTAAATACATGTCTCCTTCTTTTAGTTCGCTCATTTTGTCACCTCGTCTTCTTCTATAACCACTGTCTTACTTATTAAGTCATTGAGTTTTTCTTGAAACTCTTCGTGTGTTTTATACGGTATCTCGTAACTTTCTCCTGCGACAGTCACAGTTTTTTTGAATGTTTCAACAGGTTCATTAACAACTTGCGCTGTTTGTATTATTTTTTTGAAATAATAAAACCATCCTTTACCATATTCGTGACTGCAAGTTAACAATTCCCAACCTTCTTCTTTTAGTTTGTCCAAATCTTTTATTGACATAAACTCTTTTGTTTTTGCTGTACCATAATTTTCTCCTGTAAAAAAATCAAGAGTTTCTTTGTCTGTTTTTTTACTTTTCTTTTTACCTAACAATTTTTTCCCCTCCCAGATATTTCTTTAAAGTTGTGTTGTTTTTTCTTTCAATCATTATTTGTTCTGCTTGTTTATAATTTATTCTTATTCCTTTCTTGTCATAGTCTCTTATGATTTGTATTATTTTTTTGTCATAATATTTTATTTCTGCCATTTTATTAAGGTGTTTGCGAGACACCACCGAGATTGGTATGTTGTTTAGAAACGGGTGTCAATAAACAAAAGTAGAGTTGTGGTGTCTCGCCCTCTCCAAAAAAGGAAAAAGAGGTGTCTAAAACCTTTAAGGAGTGTGCTTTGATAAACTGTCTAATTTTAAACTGTGTAGTTCCACGATGTGTTCAATTTCTTTAATTCTTTTTCCTAATTCGTTGACAACTATTTGAAGATCATGTATTAAATTCATCAAGGTTTCTGTTTCTGTTTCTGTTTCTTGTTTCATAAACATCCCTCTTTGTTTCTGTCGTTCAGCACGTCAAACATTATTTCTTCTACTTCTTCGTTGTATTCTTGTGGTTGTATTCTCATTTGTTCACCTCTGTCTTTATCATTTCTGCTATTTTTTTGTTTATTTCTTCTTTTTGTTCTAGATACTTTAAGTATGTTTTGTCGTTTACATATACAGTTACACTCGGCATTTTTGTTTCACCTTGTTATTTATTGATTAATTAAACCATTCTACTATTTAAATATTGTGGTAATGAAAGTAATAAATAGGTAAAAAATAGTGTCAAATAGGAACAATCCATGTTAACACCTTTCGTTTACTAATACTACAAATTCTCTTATCACCCTCGACAACCAATCCAAACTTCTTAAGCTCGTTAATTCTTGGTCTTACAAAATTCGGATCTAGCTTCCCAAGTTTTCTTGCAAGCTCAAGAGCTGTAATGTTTGGATAAGTTTTTATCCCATCATAAACAAGTTTTTGTCTTTGACCAATATTTTTTAATGAATTATATGAATCTAAACTTGTTTGTCTTATCATTTTTGTAATTCCTCATCTCTGTTTAGAATAAAGTCTCTTAATTCTTCCATTGGTTTAACACCATTTTCTTTGTACCAGTCAAGCAAACATTTTCTGTGCGTATACAGTTGTTGTCCTGCTTGGCTTACCCATGCTTTATCATAAGGTTCCCCATTAAGAATGCTTTTACATATTACACATTTTTTTTGGTTTTTTTCTTTTTGGATTTCTTTTTCAATATATTTTTCTTCTTTTTCTTTAATTTCGTTTTCTATTAGTTCTTTTTTTTCTTTCAATTCTTTTAACATTGTTATGTTTTCATCTAGTTCTTTTTGTGTTTCTGAAAGTTTTTGTGATATTTTTTCTATATCAAGGTATTTTTCTTCACCAACTAACAAATCTAGTTTGGTTTTCATCCAGTTTTCGGTGGCTTGGCTTACATTTGGCACTATTTTTTTGAATTTATTTAGTATTGATCCTTCAATACTCATTGTTACGTTTGTTTTCATTTTGTTTTTTTCCTCCATTTTTCCACTGGAAACGTAGGTTTAGCGTCGGTAAATTGAAAAAAAACTGTATTTGTTTCCTGTGGAATACGTATACTTATAGTATCTATCATATTATATATGTAAATAAATATTATTTATTTACATATTATTATTAAAGATACCTTATATTTATATTTTTTCATAAAAAGTTCGTATAACAATAAGAAAAACGGTTTAACATACCAGTGATAACATCACATTTGGCTTGGTTGTAAGTACTATATAAGATACTAGCTCCTGTACTTCCTCTAAGCGTTTCTACGCAAGATTCAAGCCACTTATTATAAATGAGGTATTCCTTAGCCAGTACAGGATTTGGGCTTGTTTTAAGCCCACAGAGCCTTTTTGCGTGATCTTCGTTAAGTCTACTCAGTACTTCGTGGTAGGGTTGGGTGATAACAAGATCCACAAAAAAGCTGCAGGCTGTGTCACTGATCGCTTTCACTATTCTCACCTCTTTTTTATTAAAAAAAAGAAAAATTAAAAGTATTTTGCCTTATACTCTACCTCTACACCCATCCCTTTAATATCTACTGGTGGCGGTAGTTGTGCTGGCACAGGTGTTTTTAATGGGTTTAGGTTGTCGTTGTTGTTAAAGTTTGGTAAGTCTACTCTTTGCATGGTTCTTGCGTAATCGTTTCCTTCATCTCTCCTACTATCATGGTTGAGTACTACATCATAGTCTATGTGTGGTTGTGAGCCGTCGTGACCGCTAAAATCAAATCTTTCAACCAGACTGTGTTGGTTGTCCATTGGGTAATTACACACGTGTCCTTGGTTTGCTGGGAACATGTCGCTACTACACCCTATTTGGTTATTGTAAGCTTGTTGCTCGTTGTTTATAATTGGTGTGTTTGGGCTTTGGTTGTAAGGGTCTTGTCTTGGGTCAAGTCTTTGTCCTTGTTCATTATATACTTGTGGTGTTTCGTCTATTCTTGGTTGTTCGTAGTTGTTATAAGGATCTTGTGGTGGTTGATTTCCTCCTCCTCTTCCTCCGTTTTCGAAGATGAACATGTCTTTAGTGTTTCTTAGCATTCTTTCAAGTATCATTGTTTCGCCTCTTTGTATGTTGCTCCGCATATTTTGCAGATCATGCCGTCTTGGTTTTCATCCACCCATATTAGTGTTTCTTCGTTGCATTCGTGTTTGTCTCGTTGTAATTGGTCGTCTTTGTATTCTTCTCCATGGTACTCGGTTCCGCAATATTTGCACATTATTATTGGGTGTTTCAGTCTTATGTTTGGGTGGTTGTTTTCTATTAGTTTTACGCCTTTTTTTAGGCAGTCGTGTTCTTCCATTTTATCCCTCTTGTTGTTTATTTTGTACTGTATTCTTTGATTGTTTCTACGTAGCCTTTTATTTGGCTTGTGAAGTTGTCTGTTTCTTGTGGTTCCCATGTTTTTTTCCAAATTGGTATACCTATGCTATACTTATTTATTACTTCAGTTAGTGCTGCGCAGAGCATGGGTCTGTTTTCTGGTGTGCTTTGTTTGATTTCAAGCATTCCTTTTACGTATGTGTGTCTTGCTTCGTCTGCTGCTGTTCTGTATTTTGTCATTCCTATGATGGTTTCCATGAGTTTGGTTTCTTTTGTCTTAAACATATAATCACCTCTTTTTTACTACTTATAAGTTGTACTACTATTTAAATATTGTGGTACTATAGTATATAATAGGGTTTGCTGCCTTGACCAACACAATTATAGAAGATCCAAATTTAAAACCCTTAGAGGATGAAATTAAAAATCTGTTCTTCAATCAAGGTATCAGCTCCTTTTATTACTTATTAGTAAGAAACACTTATTTAGTATTTAATATTTTGCCTTATAATATATATACATGTGTGTACATAAACATACTTCATTTATAAAGAAGAAGAAATTATTTCATAAAAAGTTTCTTAGGAAATTTTTTATTACTTAAAAACATAGCTGTTCTTTCATCAGCATATTTTTTTGCTTTACTAACACTTAAACCTTCAAACCTTGCCGCAACAAAAAAAGGGTTTTTCTTCTGAATTAACATTTTCTTTTTTTTCTTGAAAAATATTATTTTTATCACCTTTTAAAATTTAAAAAAACAACCCCCGAAGGGGTTGCACAACAACAAAAAGGTTTTCATGGGGGGAAACCTTTAATTTCGAATTTCATTTCTATCTCCCTCTAAATGCTAAGAATGTTAACAATGCAGTAATTATTACTCCTGCTATAACTACTGTTCCTAGTGTTGGGAACTTCTCGCTTATGTTTGTTGTTCCTTCTAATACTTCTATACTGGAATTGTAATCTTGACCACAAGCAATTTTTGTTGTGGAATTACACCCAGCAGCGTTTGTTACCATGTCATCTCTAACATCACCAACAACCATAGTTCCGAATGCTATAAACAAGCCAGCTATAATAAAACCTGCAACAATAGGTATTAACATTTTTAGGTCGAAATTCATTTCTATCTCCCTCTAAATGCTAAGAATGTTAACAATGCAGTAATTATTACTCCTGCTATAATCACAGTTCCTAGTGTTGGGAACTTCTCACTCATGTTTCCTACACCGTCAAGCGTGTCCTGTGTTGCGTTGTACTCAGCACTGGCTGCTGTCATGTCGTCTTGCACATCTCCAATTATTTGGCTTCCGAATGCTATAAACAAGCCAGCTACAATAAATGAAGCAACAATCGGGATGAGAAGATTCATATTAAAGTTCATCTTCCATTTCATGTTTTCAAAACCTCCAAAATATTTTTATTCTATCTAAATGAAGCTTATATAAATAATTTTTGTCACATATATCACATATGTGATATAAAACGAAAAATATAAATAGTAAAAAGTTTTAAGTGGTTTAAGGGAGGGTTGAAAATAGCAAGCAAACCAGTAATAATAATTAAAAAATCTGGAAAAATAGTTCAACAAGTTAAGACTAAAGGAGGTTTTAAAACTACTCCAACTACTTCTAAAGATCCCACAGTACAAAAAATTAGCCAACAAAAAAAGACTAGCTTCAAAAGTGAAGGAGCTAAAACAAGCGAAGTGGTTATTACTAAAAAATCAGGCGAACAAGTAAAGAGAAGAACAATTGTGCAAGATGGAAAGGTAACAGTTATAGATGAACCAATAGTAAAAGAAACAGTTCAAAAAACACCAGATCAAATTGTTCAAAGAGGATTAAAACTGTCTGGTAAAGAAGCGAAAGTGGTTAGTCGTAGAAGAGTAAGCGAACCAATATTTTTCGTTCCGGGAGAAAGAGGCTCAGGACAATTTGTTAAAGTAAGAGAAGCAGAAGCTGCAGGATTAAGAAAAACAGGGTTCAGTCCCATAACAAGTCAAAAAGCAATACTTGAAAGCACAAGACAAACAGCCAGTACTTTTGAACCAGACAATTCATTTTTAGGCAAAACAAAAAGAGTATTAAAAAAAACAAATATCTATAAAGGTTATGAGAAAGCAGAAGGGTTTGTTAGTACTAAAATAACCAAACCTGCATTTACAGCATTAGAAAAAGCAGAACAAAAAACAGGTGTGCCTTTAAATTCAGCCAAAGCTTTAGCAATGTTTTTACAGAAAAAAGGAAAATATAAAGCCGCAGAGAGAGTATTACAATTCCAAACAGGTGCAATAAAACCGTTTAAAGAAAAACCACTTGCGACCACAACTTCTTTTGTTGTTGGTTACGGTGTTGGTGCAGCAGGCAAAGGTGTTGCTTTGGCCAGTAAAGCAGGAGCAATAACTATTAAAAGTTTAGGTGCTGTAGGCACAACAGCATATGTTGGCAGCGTAGCAACAGGAACAGTCACAAGCCCAAAACCTTTTGAGTTTTTAGGAGAACAGTTCACTAAAACAGGAGTTTTTGTTGCTGGTGCAAGATTAGGTGCAGCAAAAATTAAAACACCCGAACCCAAAATCGTTTCAGCAAAATTTACAGAATCTAAACAAATTAGTGATTCCAAAGGTTTTGTAGATGTAGCTAAAGGAAGAGCAGAAGTAAGAGTTGGAGGAAAAACTTTTAAAATAACAGGTGTTACAGTTCAAAAAGGAACTCCTTTGCAAAAAGGTACTTTTGGAGTAAAAGGAACACAAGCTTTTGAAGTCAAGACAGGTAAACAAACTTTTGGTGTCAAAACAGATATAAGAGGTTTTGCATCTGAACAAAGAAGTTTATCTCTACAAAAAGTGACTTTGCAAAAACTAAGCGGACAAAGACTTATTGGAAAACCAAGAAAACTTCAATTTGCAGAAGTTATAGAAGCAAAACCTTTGGCTAAGGTTCAAGGTTTACAAACAACACAATTAAAAACAGCAAGATTTAAAGTAGGTAAAACTTTTTCTGATTTAAAAATAAGCGAAGTAGGAACGGGTGTTGTGAAACAAACAGCTAAATTTCCTGCACAAGGAAAAACTGTAACTCTCTCAGAAACAGGACAAATAAGTATAGGTGGAAAAAGTTTAAATCTTTTTGCAAAAAGATTCGGTTCTATACTAAAAACAGGTAAAGGTCTTACACCAAAAACAATATCTAAAATTGTTAAACCTTCTCCTACAAAAACAACAATTACTCAAACAACAACCCCCGCAGGCAAAACTTTTTTGAAACAATTTACAACCCAAAAAACAACACCCGTAAGCACGACCGAACAACAGTTTATTTCTTCTGCAAAGTCTATTGCTTCCACACTAGGCAAAACCCAACAAACAACACTGGTTGTTCCTGTGTCGACAACACTAACCACATTTCAACCACCTAAAACTAAAATCAGACAAGTAAAAGTTTCCAAAGTCGGACAAATCCCGACAAGAAGAACATTTTCAATACCTAAAACTCTGACCAGAACTACACCTTCTTTAAAAACTATTTCTTCCACATCTTTAGATGCTTTATCTAGACAAACTCAAGAAGTATCAACTCTGACCAGAACCATACCCTCTTTACAACCTGTTACAACTCAAATAACTACACAAGCACCAGGTTTGCCTTCTATCCCTTTAGTCTCTGTTCCTGTTTTTCCAAAATTTCCTCCAGTACCTCTTTCAAGAATAAGATTTGATAGAGAAGAACCTAAGAAAAAGAAAAAGAAAAAGAAAAGAAAAGTTGTTTCTAGAAAGTTTATGTTTGCTCCTAGTTTGTTTGGTTTAGCTACAGGATTAAAACAAACAAGAGCAGAAAAACGAATTGCTGAATTTGCAGGGTTTGTGCCAAGAGGAAGATAGAAATGTATCAAACATCAGAAACATCAACAATGATGCCGAGCATAGGAAGTAGTAATGACATACACCAATTAACTGCTTTAGGTATAAGACTAGATACGCGACCGTTGCTTGACGATATAGAATTGTGGTTAAGAGGAAGTAGGATAGTTGCAAAAGAAGATTCTAAAGGAGGTATTTGTTATGAAAAAGTCAGTTTTGGTCGACCTAAAGCGAACGAGTTAGGCATACAAAGTATTTTAAGTGTGGCAAGCACAGTATTTAATAGTCATTTTGTTCAAGGGAACTGGTCAGAACAAAGATACGAAATGTTTATTGAAGAATTTCACGACAGTCTTTTGTGGACAACAATGATCAACTTATATGATTGGGGCATAGACGAATCAGATTACGAAATCATAGTTGATCATTTAGTTAATTCAATTCAAGGGTTTGCAAGTAGACTCATAGGAAATAAAGAAAGAGAAAGTTATGAAAACACTGTAAGAACTATTGAAAGTACACACGTTAAAGAATCACCTAATCAAGGTCTAAGTTTATTTAAAAAATAAAGTTTTTTCGGGGGGGAAAGAATGAGTGATCCATTAAGTTTACAAGGAGCAGGAGCTACAGCCGCAGGAATAGCAACATCATTATACGACATAATAATAATTGTCGGAATAATGTTAATTGTTGGAGTGGCAATATTTTTGGTGTGGTTTTTCCTACAATATAAACACGTTGTTATTGTTCGAAAACTTGCCAAAGATAGAAAGTTAATAATTATTGACAGAGCAAAAAGTTTTCAAACACCTGAAGGTGTTAAGTATTGGAAACTTTTAAAAACAAGAAAAACAATACCTTTGCCTCCACCAGAAGCAATAGATTTAACAAAAAGAGGGAAGTTTTTTGTTGAAGTTTACAAAACAGAAAACGACCAGTTTTATTATTTGCAAGATGAAGGAGATTTTGACAGCGAAGACCCAAGTTTCAGACCTATAACAACTAACCAAAGAGCAAGTTTAGCAAACCAAATAAGAAAAAAATTTGCAAGAAGAACTCAAACATGGAAAGATTATTTGCCTCAAATCGCGAGTGGTTTGGTTTTGATAATGGTTTTTGCTATGGCTTTGATATTTTGGGAAGATGTAACTAAACCAAGCTTACAATTTGCTAATACCAATAGCCAAATAGCTCAAAAACAATTAGAAACCACAGAGTTGTTAAAAGAAATAATTGAACAAAAACAAATATTGAAAAGTGAAAATGAAACAGCTCCGCCACCACCTCCACCACCAGACATAAAATAAAATGGGAAACATATTATTATTATCAGGACTTGTAATTTTTGGTTTAGTTTTGTTAATTTTTGCTTTTAAACTAAAAACAGGAGAGCCTTTATTTGATGGGATATTTCAATTATTCAGTATAGGGATGATTGTTGTATTGTTAATTTTGCTTCCAAAAATAGTTATCGATGGTCAAGACCACTGCAGCCTTGTTGTTGAAAACACAACCATTAACGGAACAAGAATAAATTATGATTACGCCAGGTTTTGTGTTGAAGACGATAAAAACACAACCACAACTTTTTTTGTTGCTGTAACTTGGTTTTTAAGAGTATTAATAAGTTTTTTCACAATATTTTTTATTTATAGGGTTTTAACTTGGTTCCATCAAAGAGTGCCGAGAATAAGAAAATGAATAAAAAAATAGAACAAACATGGGTTGATAAAGAATTTAAAAAAGCGTTAAAAATAGCGGCAGCTAAAGAGAACAAGTCAGCAATAACAATAACTAAAGAACTTAAAAAAGTTTTAGAGGATAAATACTTTTTTCCTAAAAAAAAGATAAGAAAACTATGATATACAAAAACAAAAAAGCCAGTTCGTTTTTAGATGGATTAACAATATTAGGGTTTTTAATACTTATAGGTTTTTTAGGAATAGTTATTTATGATGTTTTCGGAGACATAAATACCGATATTCAAAACGACGATTCTTTTGATAATACAAGCAAAGAAAGAATTGACGATCTTTACGATAGGTTCCCTAGTTGGTTAGACGGAGCCTTTGCATTTATACTGGTCGGTTTATGGATCGTCACGTTGGTTTTTGCTTTTTTAATAGATTCCCACCCTGTGTTTTTTATTGTTGGAATAATACTCATAATTATTGCTTTAATGTTAGCAGGAATATTTACTAACACTTATGAAGAATGGGTCGCGAGCGAAGAGATTGCAGGTCTAGAATTAAACTTTCCAATTATGAATTTTATTATGAAACACTTGTTAGAAACAATACTTGTTATTGTTGCTAGCATAATAATAGTTTTATATGGTAAGAGTAGGTCGTCAATATGAAAAAAATATTGTTTGGGTTGGTGTTGTTTTTGTTTTTGTTAGTTCCTACAGTATCATCTCAAAGTGTTAATGTAGAAACTTTAAATTATAAAATTAGTTGTTATCCTGAAACTTCTACAATTAAACCAGTAGGTTTTGGTTACGAACAAATATGTGAGTTTAAGAACAAACTTCCTTATACAGCAGAGTTTGATTTTGCAATGTTGTTTGATGACCCTTTAATTTATGGAAAAGTACATCTTCTTAAAACACAAGAACAAACAACTTCTCATGTTTATTTGTGTGAAGATCTTAGTTATGGGATTGTAGATGCAGAAAACGTTTATTGTGGAGAAGAAATCATTTATACAGGAACAGAAAGACATTTTTATGTGGGAGATAACGTCACTGTAAGTTATAATTTAACTAATGAAATAAATTATTGGCAAGACGTTACAAGTTTTTTTAACTACTACGATGCCTTTTTTTGGGATAAAAACGACGCGTACTATGTTGAAAATATTAACTGGTCTAGCGGAGAATCTAAATTTGTGAAATTTAATTATTTTCCTTCGGACAACACCAAAGATGTTAAATGGGATGCTGTTTTTGCAGAAATAGACACAGGGACACTGTATTTAAGACTTGATCCTTTAACAGACCCTAACTTGTACGAGCCAAATTATACTATCGAAGCAAATTATAGCGATGTTGTGAGCATTAGTGAAGATGTTCTTCTTTGTAATATTACTAACCAAAGCACAACTTTTGATAGCGATTTAGAAGGTTGGGGAGATTTTGGAGCCGGAACTGTTATTCATTCTACAGCTGATGGAGGCACAATGGTTGTTAATGATACAGCGCCAGGTCTTGCTTGGGCGTGTAAGTATTTTAATAACAAAACAGGTATTGTTGATATAGAAGCAAGGATTAAAAAAGAAGGCGAAAGTTATTCGTCTTTAGTTGTTTTTGCTCCGAACGAAACTAATGCTAGAGCTTGGGTTAATCCTACTTCTGAATCTAAAATTAATTTTGGTGGTAATTCTTCGAATGTTGTTGCTGTTGGTGATAATTATGATTTTGGTAATGAAGGAGTAGAAAATACAAGTTTTAAACCTTTGTATGATACTTATTACAAGTTTAGAATGGTTATTGATACTAATACTGATAAGGCAGATGTTTATTTTAATGAAACTTTGTTGTGGGATGATGTTGATATTAAACCTTTAGGAAATATTGACAGGGTTTGTGTTAGTGGTACAGGAAATAATGGTAACACCTTTATTCATGTTGATTATGTTAATTATGATACTGTAGATCAGAATAGTTGCGAGTTTAATAGTACGAATTTTGAAGTGGCTTGGAAAGGGGTTGTTGCTGAATATGAGAAAACAAGTTCTGCAATGAATGCTGTTTTTAATTGTGGTGACGTAAATGCCACTTATTATCTTAATGCTTCTACCAGCGGATCTTTATTGTTTAATTGTAGCGACGGAACAACAGATGTGAACATGACCTATTCTTTTAATATGAGTAACCAAACAAGTTTGACAAGTTTTACCTTACAAAACAGTGAAAGCAGCAGTTTAAACATTACTTTCAAAGACAGCGAGACAAAAACAGTTGTTGATTATACCAACGTTAGTTTAGAGTTTATAGGTTCTGGTTTTTCAAATAATTATTCTACAGAAACAGGCAACATAGAAATTACCAGCATAAGCAACGACAATTATACTTTGCGTTACCAATCTCCTATTTATCCTGAAAAGTTTTATTTTTATGAACTTATAGGAAATCAAGACTTGACTTTATTTATGACAAACATTTCTAATTCTGAAAACGTTACTGTTACTGTTTATGATCAAGTAGGGGAGCCTGTAGAAGGCGCGTTTCTTAAAGCTTTAAGATATGATTTAACAAGCAACAGTTATTTGTTAGATGAGTCTGCTTTAACAAGTTTCGAAGGCAAAGTTAATTTTGATTTAATACTTTATGATGAGTATTACAAATTTATTGTTGAATTTCCTGTCGGTACAGTTATTAAAGAAACTAGAGGGGATTATCTTACTTCTACAGACTTAGTTATTAATGTAAACACAGCAGACCCTGTTTTTGGTGATTTTTTCGATATTAACGGGGTTAATACAAGAATAAGGTTTTTAAATTCTAGTGACAGTTTCGAGTTTTTTTATAGTGATTCAAACGGGTTTGTAGAAATGGGTTGTTTATATGTTTATACCCAAAACAGTTTAAATGGTAGTTTGTTATATAATTCTTCTTGTCAATCTAGTAGCTCTGCAACAATTTTTGTAGGTATTGAAAACGTCAATGGCAGCGTTTATAAAGCGGAAGCTTGGTTGTGGGATGGTGAAGACTTTTATTTTGCGGGAAGTTTATGGAAAAATTATATCGCAAGCAACATTTTTGGAAATATAGGTTCTTTTTTAACCATTCTCTTACTAATAACTTTTATTTTTATAGGAAGAGTTAGTTTGTCGATTTCTGTTATATTGTTTTCATCAGGGATTCTTTTTGCTAAAATGATTAGGATTTTAACAATATCTTGGGAATGGGTGATAGGAATATTAATTTTTGGATTTATAATAATTTACTTGTTAAGTATGAGGAGGTCTGGAGAATGAGACTGAGTTTTTTTATACTTTCTTTACTATTAATAGGTCTTTTTACTAGTGTTATGGCGGGGCTTATTATCGATGTAGGTAATAATTATGGTAAATCAGATACTAACAATATTAATATTAGCAGTTATAATAAGCTTGAGGAGCTATCAGAACAAGTTGAAGCTTCAAAAGCCAATATAACAGCCGTTAGCAGCGAATCTGCAGGTTTTTTTGATATATTCGGTAAAATGTTCAGTGGAGGAGTAAGTGCTGCTAGAACCACTGCAAAGAGCTTTGAAGTTGGTTTAGAAATAGCTGATGAAGCGTTTACAGGAGTAAATCAAACAGGTGGTGTTCCGTTAGGTAGTAGCGGAGAAAACATAAAAACTTTTATAATAGCTGCCTTAACAGTGGTTTTATTTGTGGCAATAATATTGGCTATAATTGTCAAATGGAGGACTTAAATGGGTTATAATCTTACTTGGTTGGATTCTGCAAACACAATACAAGATATTGCAGTGAATGTAAGTGCCTCTAGTAATGGTTGGTTAGGAACAACTTTGTTATTTGTAATTTTTGTCGTGGTTTTTATGGTTTTTAGAAATCAAGAAACCAAAAAAGTTTTATTAGTGGATGGTTTTTTTACAACAGTGTTGGGTATTTTATTTTGGGCCGCAGGCATGATCCCCGTAACACATTTGATGACGATATTTTTTATATTTTTAATAAGTGTAATGATGATGTTCGGATTTAGAGAATAATAAGGTGAATAATATTGCAAAAACTAAAAAAAAACGAATTTTTTTCTTTTTTTTGTTAGCTTTTGCTTTCTTTCTTGTTGGTTGTGAAGAAACGGTTGTTAATGTTCCTGGTGGTGCTGATACTTTAATAAGTCTTGGTTGTGCTAATAATGAAATTGCTAAGTATAATAGTTCTTCTGGTTTGTGGGAGTGTAGCGATGACAACATAGGAAACGAAAGCAGTGGAGACATTACTGCTAAAAATATTTATAATGTTAGCACAATATACTTAGACAAGATTTGTTGGAATCATCCATGCACGATATACGAGTACAGAAACACGACAACAGGACAAATAATTACTGTTACATAGTTGTGAGGTACAAAACTTTGAATAAAAAAGCCAAACAAAAAACCATACTATTTTTAATTGGTTTAGCTTGTCTGCTATTAACAATTTATAGTGCAAGTGCTGAATGGAACACTGGAACAACAGGAATAGAAGCTCATTTCCCTCTTGATGAAAATCTCACTGACATGACAGGAAACTATAATGCGTATAATGCAGGTGCTTTTTCTAACAGCACAGGAAACAGGTCTGGAAGTTATTTGTTTAACGGTACAGGTTCACATATCAATACTACAATAGGATTAAGTGATTTTGCTTACACTGACTTAACCATTAGTGCTTGGGCTAAACCAGCAACTTTAACAAAACAAAACAGCATTACTGGAATGTGGGATCTGAACACACCCATTAATAGCACTGTTGATTTAAGAATAACCCGTTGTGATGCAGGAAATTATAATAAAGCAGCTTTTATGGTTAAAGGAAACGGAAGCAATGGTTCTTTTGTTCAATCTTGTGGAACTAACAATTTACAAGAGAATGAATGGTATAATTTTATTCTTGCTATTAATTCTAGTCATATTATTCTTTACAAAAATGGAGAAGTAGAAATTAATGAATCTAACACTATGCATGGGAGTTTTGCTGGTGGTGTTAGGGATTTTTATATAGGAGCTAAACATCATATTTATCAAGATTTTACTGATCCTTTTGATGGTTTTATTGATGAGGTTACTTATTTTAATTTCACTTTTAATGGAAGTCAAGTTACTGACTGGTATAATTGCGGAACTCCCCGAACTTATCCTTTTAACGAGAGTGGTGTTGGTAATTGTAGCGGTGGAGATGGTGGGGGAGATGTTAGCACAAATCAGGTTAAGCAAACGCTTGGTAATACGCAAGAAGGTCAAAATCTTCGTAAGGGTTGTGACATAACAAGTGAGGATGCTCAACAAATAGGGCAAACTTTCAAGATTAATGGAACTGGAAACGTGACAGTTGATAGTATAAGTTTGCAGTTGGAAAAAGTTAATGATGGAGGCTTAACTGAGGTTTATTTTTACACTCAAGAAAGTAATAGTCCAACAGGCAGCCCGATTGGAGATAGTGCGCAGTTTAATAATAGTATTATTCCTTTATACACTGATGGGGATGCTCCTCATAATTTTACTTCTAATTTTACAGGAGTGCAGCCTGTTCTTGATAGAGGAACGACTTATTTTATGCTTTTATGTAGTAATGACACTGATGTTAATGTTAGACCTTATGGGAGTAGCACAAATCAGTATCCTGATGGTTTAGCAAGGTATAATATTGAAGGTGGTGGGACAACTTGGGCGGATACAAACACTATTTCTGATGTTTATTTCATAATGAACTTCACAAATTTGACAAGTCCTGAACCTGAAACAACTTGTATTCCTCCAATTGGTAAAGATTGGTATGTGAACTTTGGGGATAATTGTAACATCAACAATTACACAACAATAAACCTAAGTGGTTATGACATAGAAATAGGTGGTGACTGCGGAAATTTCACATTCGAAAACCTAACAATAGACGTGGATCAAATAAGAATAAATGAAAGTGCTACACGATGCAACTATTACAAAAGGAAGAACCTAGAGATTTATTAGGTTTTTTTCCGCACATAGCACAACAAAAACCATAACATCTCACATTAATAAACAGCGTATCACATTTATCACAAAATATTTTCTTCATAAAATCACCTCAAGGATACCCGCCAATTCATTGGTGGGATGAATTGAGGTACGCCCTTCAGATGTTTCTTCAAGGCGTGGACTTCCTTCAACCTTTGGTTTGTACGGTTTATATTCCAACATTAAATGTGGAATCGGTAGGTATCTTACTAATCTTGTTTGAGTTTGAAACTTTTGTTTCAACTTCCTTAATTGCTTACTCCTACTTGCAAGTAAACACCAAGGAGTTTTACACTTTGTATCTTCAAATCTTGAATTATTCTCTTCAAGAATCAAAGCTTTTTCGTAGTTATGTGGCTCTTGCTCATACAACTGCTTAAAGCCTTCTTCCTTCATAAAAGGACAAATATAACATCTTGATTTTTCGGGAACTCTCAGACCAAGTGCTTTGATTAACTCTTTACATCTTTCTCTACCTATATTGTATTGTAGTAGAGGATAAACAGGCACATAAGGAAGTCGTTTAAAATTATCTCTTCCTGTCTTTGTGTTTTTCTCTTTCCAATCAAGTAGTTTCTTTGCTCTTATTGGCTCGTCAGCATCATAACCAATATAAACAAAACATAAATCATCTGGATATGTTTTTTTGATATAATCCATTATTGGTTTAATTTTAAATTTGTCAGTACATTCTCTTCTTGAAGCAGAAGGGATAATCTTTCTATCCATACAAAAGCCATAAAGACTTCCTTTTCCTTTTGTTGTTTCCATCTGAGCAGTTACAGTAGTAAACTTTATTCCTTCTTTCTCAAGATATGGTTTTGCTTCGTTTTCAATCCATTTATACTCAAAATCCCAGTTTGTCTTTGTATCTGCATAGATACATTCATCAATAGGAATCTTCTTTAGGCGAAGTATTGTAAGCATAGCACCTGTGTTTACACCAGCACCGAAAGAAACAATGTGGCGAATCTTCAAGATGACCACCTCGCTAACTTCTGTTGACTTGTAAAGTTTCCTATCTTCTGATTAGGACTTCCAAAGACAGAATATTCAAATACGTCCTTTCCTTCTTGCTCGTT
>Ga0180433_10004341_pt1 | contig 20009 bp, 13 predicted proteins | sample SS_ome_8_FD_132980 | JGI IMG/M metagenome (GOLD analysis project Ga0180433, IMG submission 132980) | Hypersaline lake sediment archaeal communities from the Salton Sea, California, USA - SS_1_D_1 metaG | ecosystem: Environmental > Aquatic > Non-marine Saline and Alkaline > Hypersaline >... | reverse complement strand
TTGTAAACCTAAAACTAATTTAGAAGATATGCTATCGGATAAACCAAACATGCGCATAAAATCTGTTTTTTTAAAATGATACAAGCTCAACAAATCAAAAGAATCTGATATGTTTTTCCAAATCCTTTTGATCGTAATCGGCCCAATTCCATCGATTAATGTAAGGTGAAGTAATAATAATTCTTTGTTCATGTTCTACATTCAAAAAAAGAGGAAGCAACTTGCTCCCTCTTAAAATACTGTTTTTAAAAAAATCTAATAAATACTAAAACTGCGTAAACGAATCTGGATCATCATTATCTTGCGGTAAAAATGAAAGCAAACTTTGTTGCCCGCTGCCACCGTCTTTATCGTCATCTTGCTTTGCTTTTACCTCAGATTCTTTCGCACTTGGAGTATCAAAAGAAATTACATCTTCTTTCTCTGGTTCAGCAATTTCGATATCTTCTGTCACATCTGCAGGTTTTTCAACAACGGGTTGCTCAACTTTTGATTCTTTAACTTCGATGCTTTCAGATTTTAGTGTCTCGACTTGAGGATCCTCAACCTTTGCAGCACTTTGTTCTTGTATCGAACTGGCAGCATCTTGCATTTTCATTTCAGCAGATTCTTGAGGCTTACTACTCGATGGAGCCGATTTGTCTCTATCTTCATCTTCCTGGAACGCAACAACTGCGGCAAGTCTTTGATCTTTTTCAAGTTTAATCAGCCTAACACCTTTTGCTTGACGCCCCATTGTTCTGATCTCTTTTGGTGAAAGTCTAATTATTTTTCCACCGACATCAATTAGTAAGATATGAGAATCTGGATACACTATGGCAAGTCCAATGACAAAACCGTTTCTTTTTTCTGTAGGAATTGTTCTGACACCAACACCACCTCTGTGTGCAAGCCTGAAATCAGGAACTTTAACTCGTTTCCCGTATCCACGTTCTGTTGCAAAGAGAATGTCGCCTTCTTCATCCGGTATAATTTCCATGCCAACAACATAATCATCACCCTTGCACCTGATACCAATAACACCCGCAGCCTGTCTTCCCATAGCACGAACTTCCTGTTCTGGGAATTTTATACCCTGACCTTTTGCGGTTGCGATAACAACAGAACCTTCACCTGAACTTATGTTACAGAACGCCAATTCATCACCCTCTTTTAAGGTAATTGCACGAATTCCTGAGACACGTATTTTTGAAAATGCTTTTGCGTCGGTACGTTTGACAAGTCCTTTTTTTGTTACCATCATAACAAACTTGCCTTCCATGCCCCTTGTGCAGAGAAGTTTTACAACACGTTCTTCGGCAGTCAATGGCAAAATATTTACAACAGCTCTTCCTCGCGCAATTCGAGAAGCTTCTGGAACCTCAAAAACCTTCAGGCTGTATACGCGACCCAGGTTTGTGAAGAACAATAACGAATCATGATTTCTGGCAACAAACAGATCTTGTACATAATCCTCTTTTTCTTCCAGAGAAGACATTCCCATCTTGCCTTTGCCGCCTCTATGCTGCACACCGTATGTTGCAAGGTCAACACGTTTTATGTACCCCTTGGAGGTAATTGTTACAACAACATCCTCATCTGGGATTAAATCTGCCTCAGTTAAAATATCAATAGGACCAGATATTTTTGATCGACGTTCGTCTGCATAATTTTTCTTGGTATTTTCAAACTCTTTTATGATTTCTTGTTTTAAGATTTCTTCATTTTCAATAATGGATTTTAAAAATGCAATTGTCTTTTTGAGATCTTCCATCTCTGCATGAATTTTTTCTTGCTCCAAACCAGTCAAGCGCTGCAACTTCATATCCAAGATAGCCTTGCCCTGCTTTACTGTAAGCAAAAACCTCTTGTTTAATGCTGCAACTGCTTCATCTGCTGTTTTGGAAGCTTTTATTATCGCAACAACCTCATCAATATTTTGCAACCCAATAATAAAGCCAGCCAATATGTGCTCACGTTCTTGAGCTTTTCTAAGGTCAAATGCAGTACGTTTGTAAACAACCTGTCTTCTGTGTTCAATAAAATGTTGCAACAACTGTCTTAAATTAAATACGAGAGGTTTATTGTCCAGAAGACCAAGCATCAAAATAGAAAATGATGATTGTAACGGAGTATGTTTGTAAAGTTGGTTTAAGACAACATTGGGAATTTCACCTTTTTTCAAATCTATAACAAGACGCATACCACGTTTATCTGATTCATCTCTAATATTTGAAATTCCTTCAATAATTTTATTTTTTACGAGATTAGCAATTTTAATTGCAAGCTCAGCCTTGTTAACCTGATACGGTAACTCAGTAATAATTAATCTTGAACCTTTTTTCGTTTCTTCAATATCAACAACACCACGAGTGATAACTTTTCCGCGACCAGTTTTGTACGCTTTTATAATGCCAGCTCTTCCACAAATTATACCACCTGTAGGAAAGTCTGGTGCAGGAATAATCTCAAACAGCTCTTCATCGGTCAAATTAGGATTTTCAATTAACTTCAAGCATCCATCAATAACTTCACCGAGATTGTGAGGCGGAATAGAGGTTGCCATACCAACTGCAATTCCAGCTGTTCCATTCACAAGCAAATTAGGGAGCTTACTTGGCAAAATAACCGGCTCTACCGTAGATTCATCAAAGTTTGGAACAAAATCAACCGTTTCTTTATCAAGATCTGTCAAAATCTCTTGTGCAATCTTTGCCATACGAACTTCTGTGTAACGCATGGCCGCAGCATTGTCACCGTCAACAGAACCCCAGTTTCCTTGTCCATCTAAAATCGGGTAACGCTTTGAAAAATCCTGGACCATACCAACCATTGTATTATACACAGCCTGATCGCCATGTGGATGATATTTACCAAGAACTTCACCAACAACACGCACCGATTTGTGATACGGTTTATTGTAATGGAATCCCAGTTTTTGCATAGTGTACAAAACACGTCTGTGAACGGGTTTTAGACCGTCACGAACATCAGGAATAGCACGGCTAACAATAACCGACATAGCATAATCAAGAAACGAATCTTTCAATTCGTCCTCAATCAGTACAGGCTTAATCCCTGAATTTGGGCCATTTGGCAATTTACCTTTGTTATCCGCCGGTTCCATAATAAAAAATCCTTTCTAAAAATCTTATAGACATAACTTTAAGTCAAAAAATTGATACTAGAAATTTATATTAATTAGTATACTACAAAATAGAAAAAAACTCAAGCAATGATAGCTTAAATCACTGGAAAATAACCCTTATTCTTGAGGAAATAAATATGCACAAGACACTCAATATCTTGATACTCATTTTGCCTCTCTTTGCCACACAATTTACACACAGCTCCAGACGCCCAAAGGGAAAAGATTCTCGAACATACATTGGCCACAGCTGCACTATTAAACTTCGTTACGAACCTTTCAACTACGAGAGACACCCAACAAATCCAAAACTCCTCAAAAAAACCTCAGGTTTAAAAAAGCGCAAAAGGCTCTTCAAAAAACAAAATCGCTGAAAACACAGGAATATATGAGGGTTTTAGAGCCAAATATTTGCCAAATTTCAATAAAACTCTATAATTATTGTTATGGATATAAAAAAAATAAATTTAAAGGATTTTACTCCTGACAAAATAAGAAATTTCTCGGTAATCGCCCATATAGACCACGGCAAATCGACCCTTTCTGACAGACTTTTAGAAACCACCGGAACAATATCTGACAGAGAAAAACATGAACAGTTCTTGGATAAACTGCAAGTGGAGAAAGAACGAGGTATAACGGTCAAAGCACAAACAGCTTCTATGTTTTATAAGCACAACGGCCAGCTATATCTTTTAAATCTGATCGATACCCCAGGACATGTCGATTTCAGCTATGAGGTATCTCGGTCTTTATACGCCTGCCAAGGCGCACTTTTGTTGGTTGATGCAGCACAAGGTGTTCAGGCGCAAACTATGGCAAATTTTTACCTTGCTTTTGAGCAGGATTTGACAATGATACCCGTCGTAAACAAAATCGATATGACTGCGGCAGATCCAGACCGCGTATCTGAACAGTTAATAAAATTATTTGATTTCACAAAAGACGACATGATACTCGCATCGGCAAAATCTGGTATCGGGATAAAAGACGTTTTAGATTCCGTTGTAGAAAGAATTCCTGCACCAAAAGGTAATCCTGACCAAAATTTAAAAGCACTCCTTTTCGACTCATGGTTTGATGAGTATCGAGGCGTCATCTGTTTAATTGCTGTTCATGATGGCATAATCAAAAAAGGCGATAACATAACATTGGCTCAATCTGGCAAAAAATATGAGGTTCTTGAACTTGGACTTATGTTTCCCGATCAACAACCAAGAGAAGCGCTTTATCCTGGACAAGTTGGGTATTTAATCACCGGAATGAAAACAGTCAAAGAAGCCCGGGTTGGAGACACCTTGTATCACACAAAAAAAGCAGTCGAAGCATTTCCAGGATTTAAACCTGCCAAACCCATGGTATTTGCAGGAATATATCCAACCATAAGTGCAGAATTTGAAAATTTGCAAGACGCAATAGAAAAATTAACTTTAAATGACGCAAGTGTTACCGTAGAAAAAAAATCTTCCGATGCGCTTGGACTTGGATTCAGATGCGGCTTTTTGGGCCTTCTTCACATGGACGTTTTCAGGCAAAGGCTTGAACAAGAATATGGTCTTGATGTCATTGCAACGGCTCCAAGTGTGCTTTACAAATTAACAATGAAATCTGGCAAAGTTTTGTACATCGAACGCCCTTCTGATTTTCCAGAACCAACAAAAATAGAAACAATTTTTGAACCAATCATAAACGCAACAATAATCACACCAAAAGAATATCTTGGAAACATAATACATTTGTGTGAAGACAAACGGGGCATTCAAACAAACCTCACCTACATGGATGAACAAAGAGTGATTTTGCAATACAAGCTTCCGCTCAACGAAGTCGCAACAGATTTTTATGATCAGTTAAAATCTTTAAGTTCCGGATATGCAAGTTTTGATTACGAAGAAGCAGGCTATGAACCATCTGATCTTGTAAAAATGGACATTCTGCTTAACGGCAAACCGGTCGACGCCCTTTCAGTCATTGTTCACAAAGAAAAATCGTACAACATGGGCAGAGATCTTACACAAAAATTAAGAAAAGTTATTCCACGACAACTTTTCGAAATTGCAGTTCAAGCTGCAATTGGTGCAAAAATTATTGCAAGAGAAAACATAAAAGCATTGCGCAAACAAGTTACGGCAAAATGTTATGGTGGAGATATCACCAGAAAAAGAAAACTTCTTGAGAAACAAAAAGCTGGTAAAAAACGTATGAAACGCGTCGGCAACGTTGATGTCCCTCAAGAAGCATTTTTAACTATTTTGAAAAAGTAAGTAGCTCTTCTTCAAGTCTTGCGGTGTTGGCTTTATACCTTGGCTTCTTGCTGCACCCTTTTTACCTGTTCTTCTCTTTCCTTTTGTCCTCTTTTAATAAAGTCCAGCAATCTTACAAGGCGCTTGTTTTCAACATCATCACCTAAAGCTTCTCTATACCTTTTGTAAACAATCCAATCACGCATCATTTTTTCAACAATTTCTCGAAATTCTTTTCTATACGCTTTCTTATTGGCTTCTGAAACAAAATTATATCTAACTGTCTGCACACCATTTTCTTGATCAAAGAAGCCGGGGAGCGATACAATTCTCCCTTGATGCTCATTCATTACTTCAAAGGAATATATTTTACTAAGCAGGCTATAGTCACTTACATTGTCAACCTTTTCAAGATAAGGAAGATCCTTTTCTAAAATTAAAAATGAAGGATCGTTAAGGTATAAATCCAAAAAATCTGATGTTTTTGTATGATATCCCAACCGCTCGTCATAGCTTACCCAATTGATTTTGGGCATGATAGGAATTCCCATGCGACCAGAAATATAAACAAATTTATCCACTTTATCTTTTGGTATAAAAATTTGAATTATCTGTCCGCCTTTTTTAGGCTTCATATATGTGTTGAAAACCTTTTTTAATCTTTCTATGTATGCTTTGCCCATACCAAGTTCAAGAAAAATACCATCTATCCAATCTGGAGCTTTTATGCTTTTATCAGTAATAAAGTATGCAAGGGAATTTTCACCAAATCTGTGAAGAAAAGCAAAAGGACAAAAATTGACACAAAACACTTGTGATTTAAGAGGCTCAATATTATCAAGCCACGTCCCAAAAACAGGGAACATCATCGTCCTGCCCATACCCCTTATTGGCTCCCAGTTATTTTCGGCATAACCCTCTAAGGTACCATATCTATTTGGATCGATAGCTCTGAGCACATCGGACCAATCATTATAAACTTTTACTTTTTGACTATCCCAATCTTTAATTTTGAATACGCTATACCAATATTCGATATACTGTTTTATATTTTCTATAACCACTTGCGGATTATTCGAAGAAAGAAGTTTTTTTAACCTTAAGTTAATCGTTTGCCCAGATTTCAACTCAATCCAACTCCTTATTTCAGTTATCATATCAAACAAAAAAGTAATATTATTGGTATGCCCATGATAAAATACATTGTGGCCAACAAATTCTTTTTCTTTTTCATGCATTTTTTTTATAATTTCCATATAATCGACGACATCCTCTTTTGTAAAGCCAGCAAATGTCGGATCACTTTTTTTCATAAGCCTGTTTAAACGAGAACTTTTAAAAAAAACATCATTCAAAAAACTATACAACTCTCTATCACTTATATTTCCTTCTTCAAAGGGTTTTGCAAAAGCATAAGCATCCTTTTTTAAACGCTCTGCTTCTTTATCACTAAGTTTAAATTTTTCCAATCGCGCATTCCAAAAACTGAAAAATCTTCCACCTATTGGATACACACTTAAAAAAGCTGAAATTGAAGTATGTTTGTTTGCCATTCCCGATAAAACTGGTTTTTTCGCTTTTCTAAATTTTTCCTTGAGCTCCCTGATCATCTTTATATGCTCAAACGCAGGATCAATATCTACATGTGTCGATACTTCCAGATGTTCTTGTGTATTCGATTGTTTTACTACTCTGGTAAATTTAGTAAAAAAATAAAAAACCAAAACCAAACTTAAAACTGAAACAAACAAGTTTAATTTTTTCATTGCTACTCCCTTTTCAAAAAATAAAAATATTACATTTTTAGAATAAAAGAAGAAAAACTTACATATCAATGTTTTTGATGAAGCTATTATTTTTTATAAGAAAAGAGATACGTCACAAAAAGGACGAGGACTAACAGAATCAAACTTAAACCTATCACAGATTCTTGGTTACCACACTTACGATACATACGAATCGCCATTGGCATGGTCAAACCAATTTTTCCCTGCAAAACAGTACCTGCGCCAACTTCGGTTAAACTTAACCCAAACGATACGCAAAATGCTCGCAACAAAGATGGTAAAACAAATGGTAGTGTAACGGTCCAGATTGCTTTTTTAAATGTTGCGCCAAATGTTTGTGCCGACCTGTGAATATCCGGATGGTACAAAACCATCTGGGCACGAATAATTCTGTAGGCAAACGCATAATTTAGGATGATATGGCATAACACCCCGATAAAAAACGATGAAATAAATTTTCCATACGAAAGATACGCAAAAATGATTCCAACACCGATTGTACCGATGAAAAAAGCTACAACCGTCAGCAATGACACAATGGTTTGGCCCACCCTGTTTTTTACTTTAAACTCAATTGTACAAATTAAAAAACTGATCAAAACAGATCCGATGCCACTGACAATTGCCAACAAAAGACTGTTTACAATTACGCGATAAATCGCAACTCCAAGCACGGGATCTGTAACAAAAGAAAAAATGGATGAAAAAAATGCAAAAACTTTCGCATCACATGATCTTGCGACAAGAGCAACCAATGGTCCTAAAATCATTATTACAACAAATGCACAATACACCAACCACCACACACTGTGAGAAAATGGACTATAATTTGCTTTTGGGATCGGATTAGGAATACTGCTCACTTTTGCCTTCTGCGTAGAAAATTTATTATGAGTAAGAAATAATGGGATAATAACCGCAAGACGCACAATCCAAAAAATAAGAGCCAACACACCATTGCCCTCGCTGTGCATTTTGTACATCATAATCTCAGGAGTATTGTGATGCAAATCTCCGCCCAACAGCAACGGTATTGAAAAGCTTGCAAAATGTAACAAAAATAAAAGTAACGCAATAGAAATAACTGTCGGCCGTATCAGTGGAAAAATAATATCTTTGTAGCATCGCCACGACGATGCCCCTGAATCGGCAGCTAACCATATCAGCGTTGTATCCAACTTTTCATACGTAGAATTGATTATGTACAGCGTAAATGGAACATTGAGCATCAAATGGGCAAGAATAATGCCGGTAAATCCTGACGCACCATAAAAAAGATTTATGCAAAGCACAACCAACTTTGTTGGCATAATGCAAAGCATAGATGCTAAAGCAATAAAAAGTGTTTTGCCAAAAAAATGGAATCTATAAAAAAAATGGGCTATCGGTAGAGCAAACAGTAAAGATAGAAATGTTGACACAAAAGCTTGCAATATTGAACACGCAAAAACGATTACAATTTGATTTAGCACTTGCCTACCCCTATTTACTATTTTTTTTTGAGCACTACACACACTTTCGCGGCCGCAAGCCGTGATCTCAAATTTGCCTGACACTACACAATTTTGGTATTGTTGGATATGTTAGGATTAAAGTTAACGTAATAAAAAATAAAGAGTAGTAAAAATTTTTAATAGGAAAATCTATGGAACAAAAAGAAACAAATAATATATTCTCTGGAAATATTTACATTTTCCATGCTTTTGACATGGCTGATGAAATAGATTTGGATAAAATAAAAGATTCTCAAAAAGTTATTTTACGCCCGTACTCGCCACCTAAATATTTTAAAAATTATCATCTGCCGATCTCTATAGATCTGCCTCATCCACACACAACAAGTAAGTTCGAAAGCTGCAAAATACACAATTTTGGCGCAGTATCATTAACGTACAAAGTTCCTTTTGAAGGCACATTAGAAAGCATAAGAGAACAGCTTCCTGAAATTTATGACAGTTATCAAGAAGAAAGTGTCACAAATGCAAATTCTGTTTACAAAAAAATTAAACCTCACACAATAAAACCAAAATTTTTCCATACGCGCGCATCATACTTGGTCATCCAGGTTGATCCTCAACCTGATAAAATTGATGTAACAACATTAAAAGAAAAATTTGGAGGCATCATAGCTTCTATGATACGTTTCGAAACGGAAACACTTTCTGAATATCAAAAGAACGAAATTTTAGAAGATGCTATCGGCTACTTCAGAGGTGACATGATAGTTGTCGACCCTGAATCTGCATTTGTATACGATGAAGAATACGAAGAAATATTGGAGCTATTTGAATTTGCAAACATACAAGAATTAGAATTGCGATATTTCGACTGGGTTCTGGACCAACAGCTCAATTTAACCTACGAAGAAAAAACAAAAAAACGACCATGGACTGCATACCTTCCATTTATAAGAACTCCGTGGAAAGGTCCTGTGGCGGACCTTCAAAAACTTCGTGTCGACATTTCTGTCATTACCGAACGATTAGAAAATAGTATAAAAATAACTGGTGAAGCATATTTTTCTGAGTTATATGCTCTTTTGGTTGAAAAACTTGATCTAGAAGGCTGGAATAATTCGATAAATAAAAAACTAAGTATTTTAGCAGACATAAGATCAGTTTTCCAACACACGATAGATGCTATACGTGAAGACCTGCTTTCAACTTTAATTGTCATATTGATTTTTATTGAGTTGATCGTCGCCATTGTAAAATAGCAAAAAACTACTTTATTTTTATCGTTTTTTGTATAACATACCAGTTGAGAAAAAATAAACCGTAAAACCTACTTATCTGGGAGAACCGTATGAACAAATCAAAAATTTTTATACTTTGTCTCTTACTCTGTTCTTTTTCAAAAAGTATACTCTGCGTAAGACTAATTCTTTTTAACAGAACAAAAAGAAAAATAAGAATTAAGTATATGGCACATGGTGTAAGTGAACCAGATGCTGGGAAAAAAGATTTGTTGGATAAAGACGTCTATGTCATTCCAAATGCCAATATGAAATATAGGATTTCCTGGGCATATGTCAACCGATTCGAGACACAAAAAATTATGCTAGGACGCCAATACAGAGACAGAGATATTTTTTTGGAATCAGAAGATGACTACTTAATCACCATAGTAGGACATGGGAAAAACAGAAGTAATTATACCGAAACATTACTAACAAAAGATGAGGCTACAGCCTACGTGGAAGAAATTAGCGAGATAAATAAAATAAGAGATGAACTTAATCAATTTGATCAGGAGCTCAAAAAACGTCACAGTACCTTTTTTGGAGGAGGTGATATATTTTATTCCCACTTGGAGGCCTCGTTATCTGAGGGGACAAGAGAAATTCAGAAATTATCTTCTAAGATTAAAGAGTGGCTTTTAGAAATACAAAAATCAAAAAGAGCCCTCGACTCAAAAAAAACAAAATTACATGGTTATGGAGAAGAAACGTTACAAAAAATTATAGATATGGATAGAAAGCTAGCAGCATTCTTGGATGGCAAACCTGAAATATCTCCCGCATCTTACGAATATACCTCAATGGTAGCAATATTGCCTACACAAGATAAAAACAAAAAAGATCCTCTAGAAGAAGAGGGTGAAGTGGCGCAGCCCCCCGAGGATCAATAATTTCCATTATCAATATTTGTTTTTTATGCAAAATTCAAAGTTTTAAAGGGAGAGATTATCATGTTTTTTTATACTTTGATCAAAGGAATTATCTTAGGTTTTTCTATAGCAGCCGTTGTTGGTCCGATAGGTGTCTTGTGCATCAGGAGATCGATAGCCCAAGGCTTTTGGGCAGGAATGTTCACAGGTTTTGGAGCAGCAATTGCAGATGCAACATACGCGACAATGGCAGCGTTTGGCTTAACGGTTATTACCACATTTTTATTGGAAAAAACTATCTTGCTAAGCATTATCGGTGGATCTTATTTGTTATATCTTGGGTACAAAGCATTTTTAAAATGCCCAAAATTCTCGCAAGAAAAATTATCAAGAGGTAGTTTGGTTTCTATGCTTGTAGCAACATTTTTTTTAACAATGACAAACCCGGTGACCATTTTATCATTCATGGCTATTTTTACTGGCTTTAATTTGAGCTCCGCAAACTTTTTGCTCAACTCATCTTTGGTTTTTGGTTGCTTCCTCGGTTCTACCCTTTGGTGGATAATTCTGTCCAGCTTAGGAACCATTTTAAAACACAAACTAACCTCAGTCACCGCATTAACGTGGATCAATAGATTATCGGGGATTATAATCAGTGGCTTTGGGTTCTTTGTCTTGGCAAGAAGCATATATGCAATTTTAAGCACATAAAATACAAAAACTTATTTTTAAAACGATGTCTCAGTGGGCACATTTCAAATAGCAAATGACCTGTTGACAAAAAATAAGATTCCTTTATTCTTAAACATACAAGTCATAAATGATGCTTTAAGTCAGTATTTTAAGCTATTGAGTCTATTTTTATTAGCTTCGCAAATACAATCAAACAAATGAAGGAATTAAAATGAGTTTAGAAAGTTTTTTTTGCAAGGCTAACGCTATTTTGGGTATTCCCGCGACAATTATATTTTTGTGTGTCGGGATTATTCTCACAATCAAAACAAAGTTTATTCAGATAAGAGCTTTACCCAGGCTTTTTTCTTTTTTCACCAAGGGGATTGAACGACTAAAATTAAAAGATGCAAAAACAATAAATCCTTTTCACGCACTATTTGCTTCCATGGCGGGCTCGGTTGGAATCGGAAATATTGTTGGCCCTTCAGTTGCGATTACCATGGGTGGCCCCGGCGCTTTATTTTGGCTTATCGCATACATGTTTTTTGGTGCCGTTTCTATTTTCACCGAAAGTACCTTTGCATTTCACACAAGAAAAATAACAAAAGATGGAAACATAACAAGTGGCCCAACAGAATATCTCAAATTAGTTAGCAAATGGCTTTCAAGTTGGTACGGACTAGCGATGATGATTCTGTTTGGAATATGGTCAGGAACACAAACAAATACACTTGCAAACATATTGGCAAAAGAAAGTATTCCTCATTGGTGGGTAGGCCTTTCTATGGCAGCAATTGTCATAATTATTTTACGAGGTGGCGCAAAACGAGTTGGGTACGTTGCAAGTAAATTAGTACCTTTCATGTGCGTTCTGTACGTTGCATTTTCTTTATTTATAATTTTTAAAGATTTAACTGCACTCAAACATGCATTCTCTCTCATTTTTTCAAGTATTTTTTCTCCAGCTGCTGCGGTCGGGGGTTTTGCTGGCGCTACCATATTAAAAGCTATGAGATGGGGAGTATTTAAAAGCGTTCACAGTACTGAAGCAGGAATGGGTACCGCTTCTATCACCCATTCAGTTGCAGATGCAAAAAGACCGGTTGATCAAGGTATACTTTCTATGTTGGCAATACTCGTTGACGGACTTTTGTGCTTACTTTCTGGGATCATCATAATTGTAACAGGTTTATGGTGCACATCATCTGTCATAGACAGTACCCTTATTTATACTGCCTTTAAGGCCCATACACCAATTTTAGGCGACATAATTTTGGTTATAAGTGTTGCGTTATTTGCCACAACATCTGTTATCGGAAACAGCTTTATGGGAATACAAACATACGCGTCATTAACCAAACATAGATTGACAAATCTTTACATCTACTACACTGCAATAGCCGTGTTTATCGGATCAATTGTAAGCATTCCCCTTGTCTGGCACATTTGTGATTTTGTTTTAATTTTTGTCGCTGTTCCTAACGTAGTAAGTCTTGCAATCCTCGCATTTAAAAAACCTGACGTTTTAAAACTTCCTCAATAAAAAAATCCCCGGATTATTTTTCCAGGGATCTTTTATTTTTTAATTAAATTTTTTGGGATTTGAGAGCTACTACCCTTGACCTGAGGTAATAAATGCGATGCAAACACCACCAGGATTTAAGTCTTTTTTCTCTTTCTTTAGAGCTTCTTTATTTCTCTTTTTTTCCTCTTTAACCCTAAACTCATCATCAAAATCACCATCACTGTACTCGAAATTTTCTTCTTCTTTTCTTCTAAACCCTACTCCACTGTGATCCGCGTGATATGCATTTTCTAGACCTGCACCGGTAAGGTTGCTCATGCCAGCAACATCTTCTGCAGTCACGGGTCTATGCTCAGCCCTATCTTCCTGACAACAGAAAGAAACTTCGCCATCACAATCCTCGCAGGTACAAACAGCCAAAAACCTGAGTTGCTGCAAAAATGAAAAGTGTTTAATTCTCTTTGCCACACGACCAAAACGTCTAAGCTGTCGGACCATAGGAAAAGTTTTGAAAGAGGTACAACCGATAACCAAACAAAAAACAATTAAACTTTTATTCAATTTCATATTCTATCCTTATAAAATTAATTTATCTGTATTTATTGCAATAAATAAAAAATTTTTGATTCACCATTAATTTGCTACAAAAAATTATATAATCTTGAAAGCCATCAGTAGTATACTGAAAAAAAATAGATCGCTCAAATTTATTATAAAGTTTGGGGACAATTAAAATACCGCCATTTTGGCACATTTATATAAGATGTCAGGAAATAGGCCTTATATGATAATAACACAGGCAGGACCAGATTTTTTTAAAAGAAGCGCTAATGCAATATGCATTGGCGCTCTTTTATTACTTTGCAACGATCACTTTAGCAGGGCGCAAAATTTTATCTTTACGCATAAATCCTTTTTGAACAACCTCTACAATCTCATCTGTATTGTGATCTGGTGAATCAATTTGTGATATCGCCTCATGCAAGGTAGGATCAAAATGTTTATTTTCTGTAATTTCTTTTACGTTATATTTTTCTAGAAATTTATAAAAAGATTTGGAAATCATAACAAAACCGTCGAGAAATGATTTCAATTCTTGTGGCAACTCTTTTTTTTCGTATTCAACCATCGCTCTATCAAAGTCATCAACAACAGATAAAATGCCAGATATAATTTCTGCTTGCGCTATGGTAATCCACTGAATTTTTTCTTTTTCTACACGTTTTTTAAAATTTTGCAGATCTGCACTAACACGAACCAACTTTCTTTTAACTTCATCAAGTTGCTTTTTGCAAGATTCTAGTTCTCTATTTTCATTATTCTCAGGATTTTCTTGCTCACCCTTTTTTTTGTTTGTATCATCTTGGACACTTTTATCTTTATTCTTACGTCTAAACATTTAAAAAACTCCTCCAAAAAGGGCCATACAAATTTTAATTTACCTTTTAATTATACCAGAATACTCTGCCCACGCCAACCCGTCTTGAATGTAATCAAAAGTATTAGCTTCTTTATTAGCTGATATTCTCATTTTATCTAACACTTTTAATCGCACTGGCAACGCGAAACAGCATGGCAAAAAGCAACAGATTGTGTTATGTTGTATTTGATTTTTTCTCTATTTTCTTTTTAAAATAGGAAGAACAACGATTCGAGCAAATTAAAAAAAAAAGGACAAATTCATGATACAAAAACTCAAATTAAGCCATTTTTTAATACTCATTACTGTTTGCATACCCAAAATCATCACATCTTACGACAATGCACATTTTTACAGGGCACGATTATTTTTTTATGAGCCAAGGTTACAAAAAAACTATTTATCGTCACTTGATATATCTATCGCAAAAGGTTCCACGTGCAAAGGAATCGATTGCGGGTGCTGTTGCGATGAAACATGTCTTCTGGACATCTGCGGATGTCACAATATGCAATTTCTCGGGAAAAATGTTCCAGGAAAAGATTTAAGCAAAGAAACCGATGTTATTCTACATCAACTTGCCCAAATACCTGCAATGCAAGATTTTGCAAGGCTCTCTTTTTCTGGTGAATTTAGAACATGGGAGGTTGTATTCTCATATTATCAAAATTTTAAACGCGGCTTCTTTTTTCACATACATGCACCATTTAGAAAAATAGAAATAAGGTCAATATGTTATAAAGACATATCAGAAAAAACAGATCAGAATTGCGCTCATATAAATTGCCCAAACTTTGACGATGCAAATACATACTGGCAAGCATTTTTAAATCTATTTAATCAAATCTTAAAAGACCACAACCTGATATTTGAAAAAAATGTTTACTGCCGTGGAGTAGGAGATTTGTCTGTGGCATTAGGTTACACAATAAATCATGAGGATACTGATTTCCTCGATTTCGTAGATGCAACAATAAAATGTGGTGTCATTATCCCGATAGGAAAAAGAAAAAATGAGGATATCGCATTTAGCATCCCAATTGGTTACAACGGACACACGGGTCTTTTTGGAGAATTTGATGTGGCACTTGGAATTTATGATTGGGTAACAATCGGTGGAAATATCAACATAAAATGGTTCAACCGAAGATGTCGAACTATCAGAATTAAAACAGCATGTGAACAAAACAGTTTTATAAAACTTGCAAAAGATAACGCGAGAGTTAAACATGGCAACATATACAACATCGGAGCATATTTCAAAGCCGATCATTTTGTTTCAGGTCTCTCATTTCTTATCGGATACTCATACTCAACAAAAAACGACGACGAACTTGACTGCTTTAAAGACCCTTGCACAGATTGCCAAATAGCTAACACAGACTGTGCAAGAAGAGAATGGATAATGCATACGCTCCACTTTTGGGCTGAATATGATTTCACAAAAGAAGACAATCGTTTTGGCCCTCGTGTAAATACTTTTTACAATCACACAGCAAGGGGAAAAAGAGTATTTAAAACTGGCGTAGGAGGCTTAGGTTTTGGCATTGATATCGTTTGGGATTAACAAAAAACGTAAGTGGTAAATTGAGCTAAATTTTGTAAGAAAGGTGAGAAACAGATGAACATAAAAAACTATATCTCTATTTTCATAGCACTACTCTGTGTAAAATCATTCAACATACTGCCGGTGGTAACACCGACGTTACCCAACAATGTCACCACAAAAGTATTTGATCGAGCAACCGGAGATCTTTACTTGGGACTAGAAGGAACCGAGGAGGGAGCTGCAATTATAAAATTTGAAAGATTTCATGGATACGGTATCCCACAGTACCAAACAATAGTTACCTCAACTGAAGACAGCTTCATAGATGGCAACTCAGTGGAATTTCTGACCCTTGCAACATCGAAAGGCAACGTAAACCCTCTGCTTGCCGTAGTAGCGCAAAGTCAAAATAGCGCCGAACAAACAAAAGTTTTGGCATACTCAAATAACTTTGCAACTGACGGAAAAAAAGCATCGTCTTCAGATCTTTTAGACGCAAGTGGCGATCCAGACAGAAGAGGTCAAACAACCGCTGGAATTGTTGGTTTGGCCGCAAGTGCAACACACATATTTGCTGCAGTAAGACCTTCAGGTGGTGATTTTGGAGATAACAACGGCGGAGTTGCTGTGGTCAAAATTGCGCAACAAGATAGTTCAATCACCCTCGCACAAACCGCAGCAAGAAAAAATGAAAATCCATCACATACCGGGATAAAAGCAAAAAAAGTTGATACGACTACTGCTGAGTTAGAAATATTTAGCAATCCAACAATACCTTCCCAATCAAATGATAAACCAGTCTGCTTACACTGGGACGAAAAATTGCAAAGATTGTACATAGGTATTACTTCGATACAAACAAACGCACCTGATGCTAATAACCCTGGAGGTACTCGCTCAATAATCGTAGCAAAAGTAAATACCAACAACTCAATGTCATTTGCAGCTATTGCACCACATAATGCCCCTGACGAAACCTTTACACCCGGATCAGAAAAACAAATTGTAGGAGTAATTCAAGAAAACTCAAATGATCCTCAACTCACCATAGGCGCTCTTAACATACGAACAATGCACACCTCAACGGGAAAAAGTTATTTGATTGTAAATGGCGGTAACGCTGTCCAAGTGGATGGCCAAGTAGTAGTACCAACAAATAGAATTTTTGCTCTACCACTTGTGGATAAAAATGACCCCACTGATCAAGAGCAAGGAACATTAGCGGATATAACTGATCCAACATTCACGCAAATTGCAAACAATCCTTCAAAAATATTTACAAGCGAAAGCCCGGAAGCAAATGTGGGCAGTAGCCCATTCCCGCTCTTGCCAGAGACACCCCCATCGAACGATAAAATATCTGACATTGTTGTAGTTGGAGACACGGTGTATATTTCGACAGTAGAACCTCAAGACACCGATAATGAATCTGGTGTATGGTACTCGCAAGCATTATTTGATGAAAATGGAAACATTTATAGATGGACCCCATGGACAAAAAGAGCATTTCCAATAATTAGCAGCATAACAAAAATAAAATTTTTTGATGTAGATGCGGTAAATGGAAAATTGTGGGCAATAGATGATAGAGACCCAAGCAACGCATATACAACTGCATGGGTACGGGCAAACGACGATGGCACATCTGATGATTTGCGTGAAGTATTAAATCAAGATTTTCAATGCGGCTGCTTTTCTGTATTAGACCTTGATCAATCAGCCAGAGGCCTAGCGCAAGATTCCCCTACAAGATACGCTCTTTTTGGAGGAATGAATCAGGTAGCATTTGTAAAAATTTCTACGTCAAAAGCAACAAAAAAGCCATACAATAGAGACACTGACACAAACACCTCATACGTGCAAGAGGTTACAACAGACGCGTTTAATCAACCTGAAAATTATCTATTAACTGCGCTTCCTACCCGCGCAGGCTGCGTAAAAGTGCTCGAATTTTCAAGAACATTTACAACAAATTACTTTTTTGCCGGCACACAAAGCGGATTGTATGTATTTACAGACAGGACAGGAAAATCATTCGCCACAGTGGGCAATCTCAACGAAGAACCATTTAGCACAAGAAGATGGCAACTAGCTCCTAACATCACCGGCTCAATTATAGACATGAAATCAGACGGTCATTCATTATACGTACTCACCTTTGAAACATCAAGAGCAAAACCGATTAAAAATTGTTTATACAGGATTGATTTTAAAAGCAATATGGGCGAAATGTTCCACCCGGACAATATCAAAAAAATTGCAGAATCAGCAACAGGATCAGATTTATCCGCAGCAAAAATGTTTTTTGCAATTCAAATAATAACGACAAAAGTCGGCACCGATTTGATCAACGAAATTATACTTGCAACAAACAACGGAATATACAGATCAAACAACAATATCTCTGATTCGGAAACTCAGGAACAAGCCATGTGGCAACAGGTAGACTCAAATGATACTTCAATGTACACCGGTATATTTGCAGTCGACAACATTCCAACTGACACAATGCTCGATTATCAACAGACATCTTCACATCAACACATCCTTTCAACCGTATGGCCAGTACAAGTGGCTGATGAGCAAAATTGCTTAACATTTGAAAAAAGTTCCGTCAAACAACTAAACGGATCCGCTTCTCAAGCTCCTCCAAAATTTATCCCTGTTAATTTCAACGCGACACCATCAGGTAACTTTGAGACAAATAAAGCATTTGAAGCACTTGACCCAATAAGTTATTTTTGGACGGACGGCGCCCGTAGATTCTTTATCATGCAACGAGTATTTGATCCAAATTGGATGAATAAAATTTTTGTAATTCCATATGATATAAATGAATGGAATGCACCTAATCCAGATACTATGATGTTAACAGATCCAGCATTGCAACAAATAAAGACATTTTATTGGATAAGGCACATCGGCGCCACCGGAATATTAATGGCAGGAACAAACTCTGGTGTTGTCTCTTTGGAGTAAAAAAGAAAAGATTACCTCAAGCTTTTGCACCTAGATTTTATATCGTGTATCAACTGAACAACATACCCGCTTTTGGGCTTGCCCAGATATCGAGAGCACGTACATTTATAATCAAGCAATATTCTATCAAAAACAGTTTCAAGAAATGCTATATCCTCCACATGTGCAGGCGGTTTTTGTAGCTGTATGTTTTCGATCTTCATTTTTATGTCAAAAAGCTTACCAACAATTAAATCAGTAAACACCTCATAATCACACAACTCACATTTTTTGTTATGTAACAAATCAAAATCCTGCAAAAGCTTACAGCAAGAGAATAATGTTGTTTTGAACGGAGTACTTGGGTACAAACTATCAAAATTAACCTCCACCGTATCCGAATTTGATGCAAACGAAACAAAAGCAAGCATAAACAAACAAAGCATAAACTGTATGCATACTTTTTTCTTAAACCCTTTCATAGTAACCCCTCCCCTTTTTAAAGTTTACTATTCAATCTTTTTCAACTTTATTCTCGCAGCTTAATATTCAGTCTGTCAATAAATCTGTTTTTTGGGTATGGTTTTTGTTTTAAATAGGCAAAAGTTAAGAAATGAAAAATCCCTCAGTTTTTGGCTAAGGGATCATAAAACAAAAATTATTTGTGAAATTATTTTTTACTTAAAACGGAAGATCATCTTCAAACGGAGGCTGATCTTGGAATTTTACATCCGGGGTTTTTTCCTCAGTCGCCTTTTTCGCTGGTTTAGCTTTAGCTTTCTTCTCTTCTTTTTCCTCAGAAGCCGCCACGACTTTATTATCTTTAGCCTTATCTTCCTTCGATAAATCCTCTTTAGTCGCTTTATCTTTAATTTTATCAATCTGATCAAGCAACTCTTTTTCTAAATCAGAACTTGGATCTTTTTTAGCAGCCGAAACATTTTCACCATCTTCATCTGCAGCTGATTGTGAAAGGAACACAACACGATCTGCAACAATTGAATGTTTGCTGCGATTATTGCCATTATTGTCTTGCCATGTATCCAATTTCAAGCGACCTTCAACCAAAATAGGTCTTCCTTTTTGCAAATATTGTCTGCAACTTTCAGCTTGTGC
>Ga0180433_10004340_pt1 | contig 20009 bp, 20 predicted proteins | sample SS_ome_8_FD_132980 | JGI IMG/M metagenome (GOLD analysis project Ga0180433, IMG submission 132980) | Hypersaline lake sediment archaeal communities from the Salton Sea, California, USA - SS_1_D_1 metaG | ecosystem: Environmental > Aquatic > Non-marine Saline and Alkaline > Hypersaline >... | reverse complement strand
TATTTTGTCAAGCAAAATTATCATAAAAAAGCAAGTTTTTTTATCTGTCCACAACGGGTTGTGGTTTATAGGGTGAGCAAGCACAAGATGTAGCACAGTATATAAAAATGCGGTTTGCAGAAAAGCCTTCGCTTTCTTTCCTGCCTTGGTTCACTTCACCGCAAAGCGATTTTGTTTTACTATTTACCATAACCTTCTTTGTTTAGGCGTTCCCAGCGCTCCTACTTTATCGCTATTATCATAGATATAATTATCTCCGTAAGAAGAGCCTCTCGACTTACGGCTATTATATCCAAGCGTATTAGCATTGTTGTAAGAGTAACCGTCATTAGATGTATCCCTGTAATGCCCTGAAACATAAGTTCCGTCTTTTCGCATATAACCATTGATGTACTTTATGTCTGCGAAAGCCGAGAACGAAACTGAACCTAAAATAATGAGAATTGCGACATAAAACAGCTTTTTCATTTTAATCACCTCCTTCATATGTTTTCTGCATACAAGATTTTATTTTCTCGTGAACAATATTCGCATAGAACTATCCAGTATATTTTTGTCTTTAGGATGTTGTCTTCATCCATAATTAGTTCCTTTTCTATCCGGCTCCGGACACGCAAACCTTTTTTTTCACAATGCTTACAATCAATTTCTTTAAGATCATTTATAGACATTTATTTCCATCCTTCATCGGAACTTTTTTGAAAGTTACCATACAACATAGTTCCTTTTTTGCACACTTTAGTCCCCCAATAATTGACCCTATAAACATCATACCCATTTTCATATTCTCTTGTATCTAAATCAAATCCCATGTTGTATACCTCATTGTCATATCCGGCGAACCTATCTTTTCTAACGCATATCCATGTGCGCCTTATCCTACCATCGTTGTCGAGGTTACCATCATCATCAGGGGCAAACAGGATTACTGTGGTAGCCTCTTTCACTTTGTTGGAAGTTCCCATAAAATCCTCAAGTGTAGGGATTTTAGTCTCTCTATTCCCTTTGTTAAGATGTGAAATCATCACCACCGGGATGTCATGTTCTCCTTGCAATGTTCGTATAGCTCTCATTATCTCGCTGATGTTCCTGTTTTCATTCTCTCTTGGATTATGTAAGTCAAAATAATCTATATGATCTATAATTATCATTTCAGCCTTTTTATCAGCTTCTTTGGTTATAATATCTTTCATGGAATTTATATTAAACCCTTCGCTACTTCTGTAATACGCAGTAATATTTTTGTTCTTTTCCATTTCTTCCTGTGTTATCCTATCTAAAATCTCTTTATTCTCTGTCCCTGCACCCATAGAGAATTCACGTTTATCTATATCCCTGTTGGTTTCTTTTCTGTATCTTTTGTACACTTCTGTCATTATCATATCGTTTTCTTCACTTTCAAGACTTATTAAAACGACTCTTTTATCTAAGTTATTTGTCGCTATCATATTTGCAATGGTACTTTTCCCTGCGCCAGAACGTGCTCCGATCAAGATTAACTCACAAGCCATTATCCCTTTCAGTCGATTGTCTAAACACTCTATCCCATAGTTGGCTACTTTTTTATGTCTTTTAAAATATTGCTCTATCATATTTTACCTTTCATTATTGCCCGGACTTCCGTTTCAGGCAAACTGCTTATTTTTGAATTTATCCCTAAAAGAATATTCTCTATTTCCTGCCTAGTTAATCCTTCATCTCTAAGCCAATAACATATTCTTGTTAATTCATTATTTCTGTTCCCTTCGCATATCAGGCTTAGTTTAAATAACTTTTCCCAATTTTCAGGATTTCCGAAATCTATTTCTGTCCGTGTTTTGAATGGCCGATATTTGTATTTATTTTCAGTTATTGCAAAAGCGGTAAGCATGGTTTTTTCAGAATATTGGTATTCTTTTTTATCTGAAAAATCATATACTTCATAAACAAAATAGGGATTATCTTTATCTTTCCAATGATAAAAACTAGGCGCTCTTAATATTCTGGTTACATCTTTACACCCTTTATCCGCTTTCAACCGCTGGATTATTCCTTGTTCTATTTTAGTATAATTAGCAATAGTAGCATCTTTAGCTTTCCAGTAACAATGAAAACCATTTTTACTCTCAATTATTTTGCTTGGTTTATAAATCAGGGATAAAATGTTTTCATATTGTTCTGTTTTATCTCCTTCATCTATGTCTGCCAGCCAATAGTTTATTTTTATAAGGTTTTCTTTTCTTCTCGCTCCATCAAAGTCATTCGGGGTATGGAAAATCCCATAACCCAAATCATTGTATCTATTAGCTTCTTCTAGCTTAATAGCAAATGCCCCTTGTTTTTTCAACTCACTATCATTATCATGTAAAGCATAGTATCTATTTATTTTCATATTGTCCTTCTAGTATCTTTATATAATTCTTGTTATTATTTATAAGCCAATCAAAGGTTATTACCCAACTACTTTTTTTACCTGTTAGCCAGTCGCTTTTATCTATTTTACTGAATATTTCTGGCAAAAACTCCCTAAAGTCCTTTTCTTTCCATCTGGCCTTTATCTTATCTTTTCTAACCCCTATCCGGCGAATATCTGTTATTTTAGGGTTTTTCTCGCAAAGTTTATGCCAATTATCTTCCAACCTGGTCTCAAAGGCTTCATAAGCCTCGTCCGGCGGTCTATCAGGCTCTTTCTCCCTCTGATCCACATATGTATCTATATTCTTATTCTTATCATTCTTTACATTCTTACATTCTTTAGATGTGGTTACTTGCTGGTTACTTGCTGGTTGGTTGCTGGTTGGTTGCTGGTTAACCACGTGGTCGTTTTGTTGATATAAATCGTAATTAATTATTGTTGCTATTGAGAATTTGCTATATGACTTGCTGGTTACTTCATTGGTTGATTTTAGATGAGTTAGTGCTGTCCTCACGTTCTGCTCCGACATACCTAATGTTTTTGCTAATGTTTTCCGGCCTATTATACACTGCCCCCTTTCGACATCTACCCCTCTGTACCTGGTTGTTTTGTGGTTTGCTGTCAATAACAAGTGTAAAAACAGGCATTTCGTGTTTTGGTCTGAATACCAATCCCATTCTACAAACCTTCGCCAAAGTTTAATATATCCTCTGTGCATAGTAAAAAGTGGGGTAACGGTATGGACAAGGCTTCCCTTTGCAGGAAAGAATTGTTTCCGCTACCCCTGTTTTTTTTGTTGATGATTTAAGACTATTACCTTGTCCATGTCATCTTTATACCACACCTCTCCCAATTTGTCAAGAAAATATTTTAAAATAATTTCTCAAGCCCTGAACGATATAGATAATATATAAAAAAAAACAAAATAAAATTTGCTTTTTTGCCTTTTATGGTGCATACTTTAAGTGTAAGCATAGTAAGTACTTGGAAAAAAGTAAAAAATGGAAAGGAATTGTTTGCGATGTTTAAAGGAATTTGATAGTAAAGGGCCTTATAACCGTCTTTGCCCTATTTGCAAACAGACAATAAGTCTTGATTTTACTTACATAATCGAATATAAGATCGCAGAAATGAAACATAACGAACCGATTTTAAAATCCGTAAGGGAAAGGTTGATAAGCCGTGTATAAAAAAAGAAGCTTAAATATAAGACAGCAAAAGTATAAGAAATGCAGAATGAGTGGGATGAATAGATATAATGCTGCAAAGGCGGCGGGATACTCCGAATCTACCGCAAAAGGACATACAGATCGGTTAGAAAAATCTGTTAAAATAGCTGATGTATTAGAAAGACAAGGGCTAACCGATAGATACCTTGCTAATAAGCTTTTACAATTGACTGAGGCACAGAAGGTTATAGGATATTTGCATAATTATAAAAAGGCGGATAACGGAGTAATAGAGAAGATTAAGCCTGATGAAACTGTATCTAATGACTTTGTTGAAGTGCCTGATTGGTCTGCACAGGCGAAAGGGGTTGAGTTGACTTTAAAGCTTAAATCGCACTTAATAAATAAGACTGAGCATTCTGGCGAGATTAAAGGCGGAGGCCAGACGAAAGTAATTATTATTAACCCAAAGGATTACGAACCTAAAAGCCTAAATGGAAATAGAATTAAAGCCTTTTCAGGCTGAGTTTTTGCATTCACAAGCACGTTTCCCGGCAATGGTTTCGTCTATTGGAACAGGCAAGACCTTAATGCTGCTTTTAAAGATTTGGAATTTCTGCCAAACTTATTCTAACTCATTGGCCCTTGTAGTAAGAAAAGAATATACTGACCTTAGAGACTCGACAATAAAAGACTTTCATAGATATTTTGATGTAACAATAGATAGCGAAAAGAACTTTAAGATGCCTAATGGATCAATCATAATGTTTCGGCACGGGTCGGAAATTAACGTCTTAAAGAATTTAAACTTATCTATTATCGGGATTGAGCAGGCGGAAGAGTTCGAAACGGAAGAAACATTTGATTTCCTTCGGGATAGGTTAAGGCGACAAACCTCTCCTTTCAGGCAGTTATGCATAATTGCTAATGCTAGAGGGCATAACTGGATATGGAAACGCTGGATATCAGGCAAAAGCCCGATTGTTATAGATGCCGATACAGGGCAATATATTTACGAAGATAAAGAGTATTTTGGCATAACAGCAAACACTTTTTCCAATGAAGATAATCTCCCGGCTGATTTTGTTTCAGATTTAAAAAGTATGGAACAAGACGCTCCGAACCACTATTTCCAGTATGTAATGAACAGCTTTGAGGATATGGAAGAGGATGATTATGTCTTTAATTTCAAAGAATTAGAAGATGCAAGGAAACGTGAGTTTGCTCCAAGAGAAGGTTATGGTGATAGGATAATAGGCTTTGATATTGCTAGATACGGAAACGATAAATGTGCAGCGATAGGAATTGAGCAAGTAGGTGCTTTATTATGGCGGCAGTTTCATACAGAGCAATGGGATAAGAAGGATTTAGATTATACAACTGGTAGAATATTATCAATACATTTCTCCCAAAACTCTCTTGCTAATATTATAGACGAAGACGGAATCGGTGCAGGCCCGTTAGATACGATAAACAAAGGCAGAGGTATTGATTCTTTTGTGGGCTTTAGGAATATACCTTTACCACGTGCAGATGATGAGTTCTATGGTAATCCCAGAACAGCAAATGCTTTTAAATTAAAGAGTATGATTAGCAAAGGCTGGATTGCTATTCCTGATGAAGAAACCTGTCAGGAGCTAATGACGTTAAGATATAAATATATGAATGACGGCAGGAAGATATTGGTTAGTAAAGAGGAGATGCGAAAGAAGGGATTCAAGTCCCCAAACCTTGCTGATGCTTTGATAATGGCAGTAAGCCTTATAGATAATATACAGAAACAACAGGAACGGCAATTCGTAAGTATGCCGAGATATAGTCCAGAAGATAATTTATTCAAAATAGGAGGGTTAAGATAATGCAGGCGTTGGGATTATTACTTTTAGGTGGTGGAGCAGCTGCGGCGACAACGGCTTTAAGTGGCGGATTCGATAAATCAGAACCAATGCCAATGCCTCAAGCACCTGATACAAGCAAGGCAGAGGGAGCGGCAAAAGATGAAACTAAACGGAGAAAGCAGGCAGTTGCAAGGTCGAAGAGTATATTTACATCTCCTTTAGGATTAGCAGATCAGGCTGACATCGGTAAGAAAACATTGCTAGGTCAATGATAGAGTTATACTCTGATAAGTATCACGATGAAGTAATGACTCTTGTAAAAGAGTTTTACGATTGTTCTTTTAAAGAATACGAACAAAATCCTTGGAAACAGGAACGGATAGAAGAGATGATAAACTTTTATAAGAATAAAGTTTATCTTCTTATTGTAGATAACAAATGCGAAGGTATATTCGCGGGAACAATATTACCGATGCTGTCTGATAATTACTGCTTTTATGAGTTCTTTTTTTATGTAAGAGAGGGAGCGAGGATATTCGCAGGCTTTTTTATAAAAGGGATTATGGAACGTCTTAAAGAGAAAGGCATTAAAAAAGTTATAATTGGCTGTACGCAGAACTTAGCAACTGATAGAGTGATAAAATTATATGATAAGTTAGGATTCAAACCTTTTGAAATGCATTTCTATAAGGAGCTTTAAGGAGAAAAAATGGCTATTAAAGAAGCTAAACGAAACGAGCAAGGCGATATACAAGAAGCCGGGAAGAGCAAAGCGGAGTCTTTAATTGATAAGTTTAAACAGCTTAAAGGCGGGAGAAGCAACTTCGAATCTTATTGGCAGACGTTACACGACTACTTTTACGTTGAAGCGCAGGATATAAACAAAAGCTATTATCCCGGTACGGAATTAGATTCTACTTATCTATATGACGGTACAACGCTTGAAACTGCTGATGTATTAGCCTCCGGATTTATGAATTACTTAACTCCGCCTACTTCTAAATGGTTTAGGTTAAGAGCGAAAAGCCCTGAACTTACAGAAAACAAAGCTGTATCGGATTATCTTGAAGGTGTAACAGAAGAAGTTTACCTTGCACTTAACAGAAGTAATTTCTATCATCAGATAATATCGGGATATAAATCAAGCGGCGTTTATGGTACGGCTTGTTTGCTTGAAGAAGAAGATTTAACAGACGATATTAGATTTTACAATATGCCTATAAAGCAGATATGTATAGCTGAAGATGCTGCTGGGAGAGTTGTAGAGCATTACATAGAGTTTGAATACACAGCATTTCAGGCAGCTACACGTTGGGGAGTAGAGAGCCTTGCAACAGAGATGCAGGCAGAAGTCAAAAAACGTAATCCAGATAAGAAATATCCGTTCTTATTATACATAGGGAAAAGGCACATAAGAGAAATACAGAAGTTCAATAAACAGAATATGCCTATACAAGCTGTATGGGTTGATATAAAAAACAAAAAGGTGATTGACGAAGGCGGTTATCAGGAGTTCCCGGCAATGACGCATAGATTTGATAAGCGGCCGTTCATCTCTTGGGGATACAGCCCGGCGATGAAAGCTTTACCGTTTGCACGAATGTTAAATGCAATCGCAAAGACTAATTTAAGAGCAATGATGAAGCATACCGACCCGCCCGTAGCTGTTCCTGATAATGCTTTTTTATTACCGTTTAATGCTAATCCCAGAGCGGTAAACTATTACGATAAACGCAAGATGGAAGGTAAAGATATATTTGCTTTCGGTAACTTCGGAAACCCGCAAGTTGGAATGACAGCATTAGAGTATTACACGCAGAAGGTAAAGGCGTTAATGTTTAATGACGTATTCCTTGCTTTCGAAGGGTTAGATAAGCAGATGAACAATCCGGAAGTAATGGAACGGATAAACGAGAAAATGACAATGCTAGGGCCTGCGGTAGGAAGGTTTACTAGTGAGGTATTGAATCCGATAATAATAAGAACGATTGGTATTCTGTTTCGTAAAGGAAAGTTAGGTGAGCCGCCTGACGAGTTAAGAATGAATCCGAATTATGAAATAGATTATATCGGTGCATTAGCACAATCGCAGAAACGGTCACAGCTTAACTCTTTAGTGACTGCATTGACTATGGCAGGGCAGATGGCACAGTTCTCACCTGATATACTCGATAAGGTTAACGGAGATAAGGCTGTAAACGAAGTCTGGGATACGGTAGGTGCCCCGGTAAGTGTATTAAGAGATGATGAGGAAGTAGAGCAGATACGTTCTGCAAGAGCACAGGAGCAGGCGAAAGCACAGGAACTACAGATGTTAGGTGCAGGAACGCAAATCGCTGAAACTGCTAGTAAGGTTGATAAGAACGTAGCAGACGCAAAAAGCAGGGTAACTAATGCATAACTTAGCTTACATTGAAGACGTAAAAGGGATACAGAGCAATTTACACGCTACATTTGATACGCCGCAAGGAAAAGAGGTGCTTAAGTTTTTAGAGAGCATATGCGGCTGGTATGACTTCTCTGAAAAGGACAAGGATATGATTTTGATAAAGCACGGTAGTCGGCAGGTGCTTGCTACCATAAAGAGTTTACTTAAATTAAAGCCGGAGCAGGTTGTAGCTCTAGCACAAGAGGAGGGTATTTAGTATGCCGGGAACAATAGTTGATAATCCAAGCCCTGATGAAACACAGGACAACTCGGACCAACAGAATATTACTGTAGGCGATAGTTCGGCAGATAATACTTTTAGTTGGAAAGGGAATCTTAATAGCGATTTACAAGGCTCACCGCTATTAAAGAAGTTTGAAGATACGCCGGAAGGATTAGCGAAAGCGTTTGAAAGCCACGCAGGCTTAGAGAAGTTATTAGGACACGATAAAATCCCTGTACCTAAAGATGAGAACGATACGGAGGCGTGGGCGAAATTCTCAAAAGCTTTAGGTATACCAGACAAGGCAGAAGCTTATGGATTACCTGATGCTGAAATACCTGAAAATTTGCAGGGCATTAGTTTCAATAAACAACAATTTGCAGAGATTGCTCACGCACATAAGCTTACACCGAGTCAGGCTAGTAGTATGTGGAAGGTTTATACTGAAAAGACTATGGAGAGTTATGGCAAAGCGATTGAAGAGCACAAAAAGAATATGGTACAAGTAGTCAATCAGTTAAAGGGCAAATGGGGCGATGCGTATGAAGCTAACGTAGATTTAGGGCAGACGGTGATTAATAAGTTCTCCGGGAGTCCTGAAGCGGAAGAGTTTCTAACGGCAACACTCGTCAAAGACCCAAGAGGAATAGAGTTTTTAGCAAGGATAGGCAACCAGTTTGCAGAAAATAAAGTAGGTGATTTCAGTTATAAGCGGTTTAGTTTATCTCCTGATGAAGCACAGAACGAAATAGACACTATTTTAAGAGACCCCAAGCACCCTTATAACAACGCAGAAGCACCGCAGGCAGAACGACAGAGAGCTATTGATTACGTGAACAGCTTGTATGCTGTTAAGATAAAACCCGGGAAAAGATAAGCTTAAAACGCCCTTTGTCCCGGCATTTTGTTTCGCAGACAATCCCTTGCGGACCTGCAAAAAGAGGTTTGCAAAGAGATGACCCTCCTAGTGGAGGATAATCAGCTCGTAGCAACGGTTGGTTTAACTTTTTTTTAGGAGGGATTTAGAGATGGCTGACACACAAGCGACAATTTATGCTCAAGCGTACAGCCGTAACATTATGCAGCTTGCACAGCAGAAGTATGCAATGCTTATGAACTCTGTGTATATGAAGCCTAATGTAAACGGGAAAACTTTCTACCAAGACCAGATTGGCCAATGGTCTATGCAAACTAAGGCAGGCCGAAACGTATCAACACCGAACAACGACCCTAATCTTGCTCGGCGTATGGCTACGATGATTGATTATCACGACAACAGACTCCTTGATAGGGGTGACGAGTTACGTGTAATCAGTGACCCTCGCAGCGCTTATACCATAGCAGCTGCACAGGCTTTAGGGCGTCAGATTGATGATGTAATCATCGCTGCCGCAACTGGTACAGCTTACTCTGGTGAAACTGGCTCAACTTCTGTAACATTAGGCTCAGGACAGATTGTAGCCGCAACGACCACAGGATTAACTCTTGCAAAGGTAACAGAAGCTAAGAAGATATTGGATAAGGCTGATGTTGATCAGGAAGAAAGATATTTTATTTATAGCCCTGACGCTCTTGAAGATTTATTGAACGTAGAGCAGGCAACATCTTCTGATTACAATACCGTTAAGGCTCTTGTTCGGGGTGAGATTAATACTTGGATGGGCTTTACTTGGATTATGTCAAACAGGTTAAGCGAGGTTGCATCTGGAACTCGCAGCTGTATTGCTTTTCAGAAGTATGGCATTTGTGCTGCAATGGCAGCTCAGCCGCTTGTAAGAACTGACGAAAGAAGCGATTTATCTTACTCTTGGCAGGTTTACTATGAGTTGAACATTGGTGCAGTACGTCTTGAAGAGGAGCGTGTAGTCCGAGTTGACATTAACGAGTAACAAGTGTTAGCGTCAAGCTAACGATTGGGAGGATTGATTATGGCAAGTTTAAAAAGTGCAAATGTAACTAAGTTAGACGCTGGTGGAAGTGGCGATAACTATATCGGCAACGGGCTAATCAAGTCAGTTGAGAAGGTATGGACAGACAGTTATGCAATGGGTGCTGCAACGGCAATCGCATCAGGCAGTACGCTTGATTTAGCGGTATTACCCCCCGGATGCCGGGTAACTGGTATCGAGCTTTTCTTCCCTTCATTATCAACAGGTGCAGCGTTGACTGGTACAACCATTTCTATTGGAGATGGAAGTTCAGCAACTAGATACTTAAATGCAGGGGAAGCAGCGTCAGGCGTATTGACTCTTAAAGCAAATGCAGTTGGCGGTATTATGTATACTCCTACGGGTACAGATTTAAGAATTAAGGCTACCTTCGGTAGGATTGCAACAACTACTACTAACTCAACGATTAAGAGTATAGTACGGTACACGTAAACTATTTAGGGGGGGCTTCGGCCTCCCCTTCTTTAACTGGGGATAGAAATGGCAATAAGTAAGACAGATATTTGTAATAAAGCACTCACACAGATAGGAGCATCACCTATTACAAGCATAGATGACAATACCAACAATGCGAATATTCTAAGCAGAGTATACGAAATTGCTTTAAAGTCTGTATTAGCTGAATGTAAATGGAACTTTGCAGTAAAGAGGCGGCTTTTAGCAGTAAGCACTTATGACCCCGAATGGGATTATTCTGACGAGGCTTATGTGTATGCACGCCCGGCAGACGTTGTGCGTATATTCGGAACTAACGATGACGATGCTGTATGGCGTGAAGAAGGGGATTATATTATATCCGACACAAACGGGCTAGGAATTGCTTATGTATATTACTTAGATTCTCCTTCAAAGTATCCTATTTTTTTTATAGATGCTTTAGTCGATAAGCTTTCTTCTGATATTGCATATATGATATTAAACTCCGCAGATAAAGCAACTTTAATGCTAAAGAAGTATGAAGATATAAGCTTACGTAAAGCAATGGCACAGAACGCACAGATAGGCACGCATCAGTATTTAAAAGACGATGCTTGGGAGTTATCAAAGCTTAGTAATGGCAGCACAGACGCATAAAGGTGGTGAGAGATATGCCTTGCAAAGGGAAAATGAAAAGCTATAAGAAACCCAGAAAGAGGAAAAAGAAAAAGTGAAAGTAGATTATATACAAACCTCATTTGCTGCAGGTGAGTGGTCGCCTACATTATTCGGTAGAACAGATGTCCAGTTTTATAGAAATGCTTGTGAAACGGTAGAGAACTTATTATGCAGGCCTTATGGCCCTGTGATTTCAACTCCGGGAACGGAATACATCCGGGAAGTTAAGACTTCCGCAAAGAGAACAAGGCTAATAAAATTTGTGTTCAGCAGGACAGATGCCTATGTTATAGAGTTTGGAGAGAGTTACTTTAGATTCTTTACTGACGGCGGTGTAGTATTAAGCGGTGCAAGTCCTTATGAAGTTGCACATACATACTCGGAAGATGAACTTTTTGAAGTACAATTCGCACAGATAAATGATATTATATACTTAACTCATCCTGACCACCCGCCAAGAAGGCTTATCCGTTCTGCATCTGACAGTTGGGCGTTAAGTGAATTTGATTTTTTGGGCGGCCCGTTCTTAGATGATAATACCGTAACAGGTTCAACAATATCCGTAACAGCCACAGCGGGTAGTATAACAGTAACTTCATCGACTAATCTTTTTAGTGTTTCAAGTGCATCTACAAGAGGACACGTAGGAACTTATTGGAAGTTTGCCGATACGGTAACGACAGCAACTTCTACTATTGCAGAGCAGGGTTATTTTGAAATAACAGCCGTTGCAAGTTCTACTTCCGCAACCGCGATTGTAAAGAGTACATTAAGCCAGACAGCACCTACTTACGAATGGGCCGAAGGTGCTTGGAGCGATGTTCGAGGGTGGCCTGCAAGAGTAACCTTTCACGAAAGCAGGTTATTCTTTGCACGAACAGACTACGAGCCACAGAAGATATGGGGTTCTGTACCGTTCGTATATGATGATTTTATGGTTGGTGCAGAAGATGACGATGCGTTAAACATCCAGTTAGCCGCAAATGAAGCTAATGATATTAAATGGATAACTTCTACTGGTGTATTAGCCGCAGGGACTTATGGTGGTGAATTTATTGTTACAGGTGGAACAGGTGAGCCGTTAACTCCATCTAACATAAATGCAAAGAAGCAGACCTCTTGGGGTTCAGAAGATATAATACCAAAACGTATAGGCAATTATGTATATTATATCCAAAGATTTGCAAAGAAGTTAAGAGAGTTTTTTTATTTCTGGGATTTAGATTCTTATAAATCAGTAGATAATACCGTCTATGCTCCGCATATTTCCGGAGATGGCTTTGTGGATATGGATTATCAGCAGAATCCCGAATCAATGTTATGGTGCGTAACTACTGGCGGTACTATTTCTGTTTTGACAAAAGAGATAGACCAGCAGGTAATGGCGTGGAGCAGGCAGATTACAGATGGAGATTATGAATCTATAGCTGTAATTCCTTCACAGTCGGAGGCTTATGACGAAGTATGGGTTGTAGTCAAGAGGACTATTGATGGTTCAGACGTACGATATATCGAACGCTTTAAGAGCATAGAAGTACCTTCCCGGCAAGATGAGTGCTGGTACGTTCATTCAGGGCTGGATTTCTCCGCTTATGATTTAACTTCAAGTTCATCTGCAACGATTTCGTTAAGTGCAACAGGCGGCTCAATCACTGTTACAAGTTCAGCAGCTTATTTCTCTGCATCTGATATAGGACAAAGGATAAGAGCAATAGACGCTGATGGTGTTACTGTTGGTGAAATGAAGATAGGCTCGTATGCATCTACTACAATAGTCACGGGTACAGTAAAGACTAACTTCGATGCAACGAGTTATACTGGTGGTTTATGGGGTTTATCCGTATCTACTATATCAGGATTAAGCCACCTAGAGGCTGAAACGGTAGTTGTATTAGCTGACGGTGGATTAGATAAACCTAATAAGACAGTATCGGGTGGCTCAATAACATTAGCTTATGATTACTTTGTAGTTATTGCAGGATTACCATATACGCAGACGTTAAAGCTTTTACCTATTGAAGTTGGTTCGGGTAGAGGAACGTCACAAGGTAAGATACAGAGAATAAACCAGATTTCAGTAAAAGTTAACCGTTCACATACAGGCTTTTCTATAGGTGGCTCGACTGATATGCTCGATCAGGTGCAGTTCCGTGACCCTGCAACGCTTATGGGAACGCCGGAAACTCTGTACACGGGTATAATTTCTAATATTAACTTTAGAGATGATTATAGATACGGTTCGCAAATTATTATAGAAAATAGCGATCCATTACCTATAGAGATATTAAGTGTAATGCCTACGGTAAATACAAATGATAAATAGGAGATAATAAAATGGCAATGATGGCAGCAGCAGCGGCTTTAGCAGGTATGCAAATAGGGCAGGGGTTTGCAGCAAGCCGGGAGGCGAAGTTTAACGCTAAGCTATACGAACAGCAAGCGGGAGCGATTGATGTAAAGAAACGCTTACAGTTACGCCAAGATGAACGGGCTAAAAGGCGTATGGCAGGCACATTAACTTCAAGAGTCGCAAAGTCCGGGATACAGCTTTCAGGCAGTCCTTTAGCGGTTTTATTAGATAATTTAACGGAAATGGAATTAGATCAGCAAATAGGACAGTATAATTTAGAAGTTCAAAAACAGTATTCTTTAAGTGCAGCCGATAGATACAGAAGACAAGGCAGAGCATCCGTTATGAGTGGCTTTACTAATGCTTTCAGTACAATGTTAATGAGCGGCTTTGATTACGGTAGCAGAACGCCTAAATTAACACCTACTGGCGGTCGTTTTGGCGGCGGCGTAGGTGGTGGCTCTGCAATGGCAACTTACCCATAAAGGAGATAATATGCCTCAATTACCACAATATAACTCACAAAGACAGATTACAACGCAAGCTAATGCACCTTTAGAAAGCGGTGCGGTAGAGCGTTCTCAAGCTATTGTAGGGCCGTTAGTTAAGGCTGGTGGGGAAATAGCTCAAAAGTGGCAAGATGCTACCGATACAATGCAATACACTACTGCAAAGGCTAATTATCAAACAGGTCTTGTAGAGATAGAGGCTAGGGCGGCGTCAGATACAGATATAAACAATTACCCTAAATATGCAGAAGAGATACGTAAATTAAAGCAAGAGAATCTTAAAGGTTTCAGTAACAAGTTGATAGAGCAGAAAGCCGCATTAGAATTTGATACATCAAGTAAGATAGCTAATATAAAACTAAACGCATTATTCAAAAAGAAACAGATTGAAGTTAACAATGTAAATATAGAAAGGTTAATCACTAACGCAAAAGAGAGGATCTATAACGCATCTTCACCTGTAGAAGAAGAGCAAATAAAGCAAGAGATACAAGAAGTTTTATCTAGCAACATAAGTAAAGGGCTTATATCCCAAGCGGATGGCGAAGAGATATGGGATAAGACAAGGGAAGATATAAGAAAAGGAATTGTAGCAAGAGATATATCTAATGATCCTGAGGAAACTCTAAAAGAATTAAAGAAAGGGGAAGAAGGTCTTTACCCCGATTTAACGGCTAAAGAAAGAAGGGATTATCTAGATTCTGCTATTGGTGCTATTGCTGACCAGAAGAAAGAGAAAAGAAGGTTAAGATCACAGGCTCAAATAGATAATAGAGATGATATTATTTCTAAAATAGCAAGCGGCGATATACAGCAAAAGGATTTCCCGGAAATAATCAATAAGTTTGCCGGAAAAGATGAAAAGTTGCAATTAGCATTACAAAGAAATTTAAAAGGGCAGCAGATAGAATTAACAAAAGAAGATGACCAAGCTTTTATGGGCTTAGCTATAAAGATGTTTGAATCGGATAAACCCGATGATGTAAGCAATTTCCTTGTAGATGCTTTAGAAAACCCAAATATAAGTCGTAATAGATTAGCTTCTTTAGTCTATGCAGCAAGGTTGAGAGGTGAAGAAATAGCAGGGAATAACAAATTTCTATCGAATGTATGGAATGGAATTAGAGATTATTTTATAGGGAATATAAATAAGGCTCAAGAAACAATGATTAATATAATGAATAAGTTTTCTAAAGAGAAAAAGACTTTAGAAGATTTACCAGTAGTCGCAGATGAAGCTTTAAGACAGGAAAGAATAAAAGAATATCCTTGGATACAGAATTTACCTAAAGAGGGAGAGATAAGGATATTCCCTGACGGTGCTAAAAGAAAAATATATCCTGACGGTAGGATTGAAGATGTAAAATGAAAAACTGGGATTTAAATGCTACAGTTCCGATAAGAGAAGATGGCAGTTGGTCTGAACCAAGCAATAAGAATTGGGATTTAGATAAAACTATGCCTCTTTCTTCTGAAAATAATATGCCTGAAACTATCGGTAATTATAGAAAAGACGGGATAGCAAGTACATTAATGAAAACATTTAGAAGCAATAGACTATCTTTTGATGAAAAGAAAACAATACTTTTTGATATAGCCCAAAAGGAAGCAGAAGATAATCCAATATTATTACTTGCAGCATCAGGCGGAGCAGTAGTTTTTTCTGCTACTGCCTATGCCTTATCGAAACTTCCCCGGCTATCTGAAACATTAGGGAAACCTATAGTAGATGCTTTTAATGAAGAGGCAGAAATCCCCGTATCAGACCTAGGTATGTTAGGACAAATAGTATTAGGGGATTATCAAAGAATGGGGAAGGTAGGGGATACAATAAAGATAAATCCTAAAGAAGATGCAAAGGCTGTATTGGATTTGGCACAAGGATTAGGGGAAATGGTTTTAGCTGGTAAAGCAGATAAAAAGGTTGCTGAGGTGGTTTTTGAAGATAGCTTGAAACAGTTAGGAACAAAATTAACACAAGCTGGGTATGGAAAAGGTAAGGTGACTCTTGATATAAATAAAGTAAGGAAATACGGGAGAAGCCTTACGAGTGGTGAAGCTATAAGGCAAAATATAGAGATTAGAGGTATAAACCCATTAGAACAACCAACAGCCCAGGAAGCATTGAAAATAACTTCAATGGCAAAAAAAGCTCAACAGCCTATTATGAAAGAAGTCAAAGGCGAAGGAGTAATGGTTACCCCTTCCCCCAAAGTCGTTCCTGAAATGAAAGCCTCCGAGGGCCCAGTGGTAAGCCAATCCCTCATCGAAGAAGCTAAGAAGTATAAGACTGCTGAGGAGTTTGTGAGCTTTATGAGGGGAAGTGCAACTCAATATAGAGAGTATCAACCAGAGATGAGGGCAAACATAGCAATAACAGAAGAAGCTCAGAGGATGTCAGAACTTGGTGTTGACCCTGAGAAAGAAATAACTATTTATAGAGGTGTTCCAGACCCAAAAAGCAATAAAATTGTAGATGGAGATTTTGTTACGACAGACTATCAATCAGCAGCTTCTTATGCAGGAGAAGATAATGTTGTTAGTAAAGAAATAAAAGCTAAAGATTTAATTGTTGAATATCCTGATGAGTTTAGCCCATCTAATTTAGAAGGGGTCGGATATGAATATATCTACTCTGATAGCAAGAATAAATTGATTAAATATTCCGATAAACAACTCACCGACATCTGGAAGAAGGCTAATGAACCTAAAGTGGAAGAACCATTATTAACACAAGATGATATAGGCAAACCACCGGAAGAGCCGCCGGAGTTTCCCACAGTTAAAAAAGAGTTTATAGAGCAGCCTAAAAAGAAAACTAATATTTTACAGTATTTTACTCCAGCTGAGTATCATTTAAAACAATTAGGCTTTGACGCTGAAATAGGTCAGCCTATAAGAGAAGCTTTACAGGATTTTAGTATAGAATTAGCTAATAAAAACGAGTTGCTTATAAATATACAAAAGGAACACTTTTCTAAAATACCTAAAAAGGATATTAAAGCTTCATCTGAAAAGCTTTGGGAATATATGGATAAGGGGATACCTAAGGGCGATACTTCTATCGAGGCAAAGACAGCAAGAAAACTACGCAAAGAAACAAAAGAAATGCTAAAAAGAATAAACGAATTAAATAAACGTATTGGCCGAGAGGAAGTAAAAGGGGTAAAGAATTATATCCTTCATATGTTAAAGCCTGAATTGCTTAATGAAATATACGCAAAAGGTGTTCTGCCTCAAGAGCTTGCGAAAGTAATGGAGTATATTCCATCTAAAAACGTATTCCTAAGGACAGCACAGCAAAGAAAGGGTGTGCCTGATGATTGGTTAGTTAAAGAGCCGTACCAGCTTATGAAGGCTATGTATGCTATAGATTTGAAATATATATATTTACAGGAAGCATTAGACAAGGTTGCTCCATATATGAAAGCAGTTAAAGAGTATCAGGGAGAAGGGCAAGACTATTGGACTCCAGAAACATATAAATATCTTGATGATTGGGTAAAGCAAGCGGTAAAAATGCGGCCTTCTAATTGGGATACATTAATAGATAACTTATTAGAACATACCTTTGCACCGCTATTGAGAAAAACGGGGTTAAGGGTTTCTCATATGCCTTGGCGTGATTTAGTTAGTACCTTATCAGCAGCAGCTCATACAGGGGCGTTAGGTATGCGAGTAAGGCCTATTTTAAGGAATTTAGTCCAATCTACGTTTGATTGGGTAATGTATGGAACTAAACCATATTTAAAAGCGTCTAAAAAGTTTCTTACTAAAGAAGGGCAAGAAATACTCAAACAATCTAAAGTATGGAAAACACGAGTGCCTTATGAAGCCCAAGATTTAGCAACTTTACAAAAAATATTCAAAATCGGTGGGTTAGGGTACAGAGCATCAGATTTACATAATGTAGGCAAAGGGTTATTAACAAGATATTATCACGCTATTGATGATTTAAAGATGACAAAACAAGAAGCCTTGAAGTTTGCAGATAATGATTTGCCTGCAACCCAATGGTCTTATAGGCGTGAAGACTTGCCAAGGGCATATTGGACAACAACAGGGAGGGCATTTTGGACTTTGGGGTCTTGGTGGATGAATTTTTATACTCGCTTTTTACCTGAGTTATCTCGCAGGGCTTTTACTGGATTTGATGTTTCTGGAAGGAAAGTTCCTACAAGCGAAAGGTTAGGAATAATGAGATTATTCGTTATTATTGGAGTATTATTTGCTGTTAAGGAAAAATCTAAAGAATTAACTGGTACTGTTATTGATTATACAGGACAAATAAAGCCTACGCCATTAAGAGAAGCCCCTATCGCACAGATGATGTTAGCTTTTAGGGATACCGCACAAGGGATAACAGATAACAACGAAAGGAAAATGCAAGAGGGGTTAAGAAATTTAAGTAATACAGCTAAAATATTTATACCTTGGTATCTTGCTGGTAAGGATATGATAGATTTATTAACTGGTAAGAAAGAGTTAGGTGAATTTTTGTTTTATGGGTCAAGGAAAAAGTCTAAAGGGAAAGTTTACAAATGACGGAATGGAAGATATTAGGAACAATAGTTTTAATGGGTATATCTTTTTTGTGTGCTGATTTACCTATAATTTTTTGTAGTTGTTGGATAATTATACCAATTTTAGGAGGAATAAAATGAGTGTAGATACAACCGCAAGAAAACAGTCGTTTACCTTAGATGGGGTAACAGATACATTTGATTTTACATTCAGAGCGTTAGCAGCAACGGATATATTAGCTATCGCAACTACGGGTGGAACTGACACAAACCTGACTTACACAACGGATTATACAGTTGCATTAGAGTCTGATGGTGTAGGAGGAACGCTGACTTTAGTTTCTGCGGCCTCAACGGGAACAGGAACTTTAACTGTCTATCGTACAACGACTAACAAACAGGAGAGTGATTACGAAGATTACAACCAGTTCCCGGCTGATACGTTAGAGGAAGATTTGGATCGCAGAACACTTGTATCCCAAGAGTTAAGTGAAACAAACAATCGTACCGTAACGCTTGCGATAACAGCATCTTCTGGTACAAGCACAACCTTACCTACCCCTTCTACGGATAAGATTGTTGGCTGGAACACAGCCGCAGATGCTTTAGAGAATAAGACCATCTCTGATTTAGGTGCTGTTGACCCCAGCAATGTAGCCTTTACAGGCGGGACTATTGACGGAGTAACTTTAGGTGCTACAACAGCAATCAGCGAGGCAACGATTACTGTTGCTGACGGAGACGACAAAACAGGGTTGACTTTAACCCAGAACGATACGACAAACAATCCTGATGCAGTTAGTATTACCAATGCAGGTACTTCTCACGCGTTGTCGGTTAGTCAAACTGGGGTACTGGCATCTGGGAAATACGGTCTGTATTTGGCTTCAAATGCTGTTCAGGTAAATGCCCCTTTAGCGTATATCACTCAGATTAATGCTTCATCAGACCAATCTGCTTTGAAAGTAAATAACACCGGTACAGGCGCAGCAATAGAGCTTACTGGTAACGCAGGTATCAAATTCCCAGCGACACAGGGTGCAAGTGCAGACGCAAACACCTTAGATGATTACGAAGAAGGGTATCATACAGCGACAATAACCTGTGCAACGAGTGGAACGGTTACGGTTGACACAAGCAACGACCAATTGGCGTATACAAAAATAGGCAGAAAAGTTACGGTTACGGGTTTGATTATTGTTGATTCTGTATCTTCTCCCGTTGGTGAGGCAAGAATAAGCCTACCTTTTACCAGTGCGAGTTTGAATGAAGCTGCTGATGTTTATTTGGGCTCTATAATCACTTACAATGTGGATTGGACTGCGAGCAGAATACCAGTTGCACTTATGGGAGGAGGAACTTCTTATTTTACGATAACTATGATGCAAGATGACGGGAGTTATGCGGCTTTAGATGCCAGTAATATTTCTGCAACTGATAGAATTGGTGTTAATATAACTTATTTTACTGCATAAAAAAACAGGAGGATTAAAATGTTGGAAAAGCAAGTAGTAATTGACAAAATCGAAG
>Ga0180433_10004337_pt1 | contig 20012 bp, 23 predicted proteins | sample SS_ome_8_FD_132980 | JGI IMG/M metagenome (GOLD analysis project Ga0180433, IMG submission 132980) | Hypersaline lake sediment archaeal communities from the Salton Sea, California, USA - SS_1_D_1 metaG | ecosystem: Environmental > Aquatic > Non-marine Saline and Alkaline > Hypersaline >... | reverse complement strand
CGATTTGCTCGCACCGGCAGAACCTGCGATCTCTTGCTCCCACATTAACCGGCCACGGTAGGCCGCGAGCTCCGCTGCGACGTATGCGTTGGTCATCGCCACGCCAGTGTCCACGTTGTTGCTCACGCCTTCTGAGAGACCTGCAACGTCATAGAGCTGGATGATTCCGCCTGTTCCGCCTGGAGTGTAAACCTGGGCCGTGTAGAGCGTTCCTGATGTGGGTTTCCTTCGCTCTGTTCCTTGTGTGCTCGCGCCAGAGCCTGCCGTGCAGGAGGCCGGGTAAAGCTGTGTGACGTTGCCGGTTGAGCCAACATCCGTTAACGTTGTTATCCACGTCGTGGTCATCTCACATCTCCTCTTCTACGCTTCCAAGTTTTGAGTATTTGAGTAGGGGCCGCATTGATGGGTCTGCTCTCAGTATCTTCATGAGCTCGCGCCGTTGACTGAGCTGCTTTGGCTCCAGGCCGAACACTTTTCTTGCAAACGGAGACTCGCCCAGAGGCTGGGAATCCATCAGAGCGCGTCGTTTTTCTTCGTCGCGAGCCTCAAGCTCACGAATCATCTCTGAGATCAGCATAATAAAGCCTCGTTAGGTTCTCGTCGTCGTCAGTTCGGAAGTTTGGACCGTACTGCGATTTGCCCTTGTTCTTCGCGAGCATCTTTTGCACCGCTGGAGACAAATTCGGCACAGAAACCCGCTTCCCGCTTCCCTTTGGCTTCAGCCTCGATGCCGGGTCGCCAACCAGCGAAGCGCTTGGAAACATGCCCTGTCTTGCAGCAAGAGGAGCATGCGCTTCCAGCATCCCAATGAGGTCAACTGGCCTGCCTTCAAGTTCGTCATTCATGCGCTTCAGCTCTGAGAGCGGAATCTGGTCGATCATACCTGCCCCCTACCTGTCTGCGTGTTGGCTGCCGGTGTGGCAGTGCTCTGCTGTGGAGGCCCACCTGAACCCACTGGAGCGGGTTGTTTTGGCCCTCCAGGAGCTTTCGGCCCCTGCTGCCCACCTTGGGATGGCTTTTGCTGCTGGCCCTGCTGTGGCGGCTGTGTTTGCCCCTGAGGAGTCGCCTGCTGTACCTGGTTTGCTGACATCTTGGCCTTCTCCTGGATTACTCCCTGGAGAGAAGGCTGCTGCTGCGCGACCTGTGAAAGCTGAGGCACCATGTCTGATGTCCCAGGAGGAAGCTCGCCCTTCAGCTCTCGTGCCTGGATACGATGCTGCTCGATATGCAGGGTGATCGCCTCGAACAACCATGGATTCTTCGATAGCTCATAGTCGTTCTTGATCATCCAGTCGGAGTGCGCCGCGATGTGGATGTGATGGTCATCTGGAGCCCAGACAATCGGCATCTCACCTGCCTTGCCCTGAGGCCCGAGCGCCAGGAGGTCTCCAAAAACTTCGTTCTCTCGTTGCGCTCTGTCTCTGTGTGCAGCAGAGAGATCTCGCAGATCTTCTGCGTCAAACGCCTTCAAGAATTTATCCATGACGTTGGCATCCTGCTGGAGCCTTGTTCCAAGAGGAGTGTTCTTCTGCAGGTCCATCAAGTTTGCCTGATTTGACGCCCTGCTCTTCATCTCCATGGAGCCAGCCATCACATTCACGTCGATGCCGAAGTTGAGAGGAGTCGCAATAAAGCTCACCACGTCTTGCATGGTGAATTTCCCTGCCGCTTGGCTCTTCAGGTAGCCTACGACGTTCTCATCGAGCTGGATGCAGTTTGCTTTCATGCAGGCAAGAACTTTCTCGCCGCATATGCCAATCATGCGCTCCCATTCTTTCTTCGCTGGAGTCAGTCTGCGCTCTTCGCGCTCCTGCATGATGCGGTAGGCATAGCCAGAGGATACGCCCACAGTCCTCTGACCGCGCAAGGCATCTCCCGCCCCGGAGACATCGTAAACGTCGTCTTTGTAGCCCTCGCGAATCTGGTTGAGAACCGGCGGGATTGGATTGTTGTCATGGAGCCAGCGAGCAACTGTCTCTGGATCGGAAACCTCGTGAATCTCTCCTGGCGTGCCGGTCATCTTGTCAGGGTCCAGGCCACCACCAGCTTTCACGAGCAGGTGTGAGCCGAAGTTTCTCAGCAGAGCTGTTGCGATCAGGCTGTCTGTCGTGTTGAGCTGCTTGTTTTTTGCCACCACGTCATGCAGAGGCCCAGCAGCCATCGGCGAAGGCATGATCGAGAACCATGAGGCCTCGACGAAAGGATGCCATCCGCCAACCTTGTTCGTTTTGAACTGAGGCTCACAAACATGGGTACAGTGCCCGTTTGCGATAATGCTGCGACGACCGTTAGGCCACTGTGGCGTTGGTCGGTCCCAGTGCTCAATTACCAGGATCTTGCGTCTCAAGTATTCGGAAAAAGAGTATCCAGCCTGCCGCCAAAAGTCATCAGCAATTGGAGCTACCATGTGTAAACGGAGAAATTGCATAAGAGCAAAGTGCTGCACAATGCGATTCATGTTCTCCGGTACGACCTTGGAGTAGAACTTCGTTTTTCCTTCGAGGTTTCCGTAATGCTGTACCCACTCATCAAACTCAACGAGTCTGATCCGCTGAATCCATTTCGCTGTGTGGATTCCAGAGCTTCCTGGCTCTCTCCGGTACTCAAACGGGGTCATGAATGTGAGCTTTGGCCTGCCTAGAGGAACGTCCTGCATGACTGGCATGCCGCGCTCGTCAGTCTCGACCTCCCACGACTCGTTCTGCATAGGCTGTCCGTCGCTTCCGAGAGCTGGCCGGATAGAATCCATGACAGAGCCCATGAGAGGCTCTGGCCTCAAGCCACTGCGAAACACGGTCGAGTTGACTTTGCGATATCTAGGAATCTTGATTGTATCGCCTTGGTTGTAGTCCCATTCGACGACAGCTCCGAGCTGACCGAAAGTCACGAAGCTGTTTGCCGCGATGCGGAGATCGTTGTGAAGCTCCTGAAGCTCCATCTGAGCATCCAGGAGACTCTGGCAAACCTTGCTCCAACGCGAGCTTTGAGTGCTCGATTCATCAGTGGGGTTCACTTCCCATTTCGGAGTCTGCGAATAAATGAGGCTGCCGAGTGATTCTGCACACACGCGAGCAATGTTCGTGTAGCTCTTTTGATTGATAGCTCGCCGCTGAGGCCGAAGGAAATCAACATCAACAGCAACGCCGAGACGGCGCGACCATTTCAGGTGGTGATTTCCAAAGACGAACTGCATATTCTCGTACCACTTGTAGGACCACTGCTTAACAAAGGGCTCCTGGTCTCTCATGAGACTCACAACAGCCGTAGCAATGTCTTCTGGATCGTCCTGGCACCAAGGCGCATACGGACAATTACTTTTCAGTCTCTGCCACTCGTTCTTGTCCATCATCTTCGCGCCCATCCTCAATTAGTCCAAAAGCCTTAGCCAGCATGCGCTCTCCCTCCTCCTCCAAGTATTGCTCTTCATGAAGGGGGAGGTTCAATGGGTTGTCGTTATGGTTCGGTGGTTCGTCTATCTCGGCAATGCGCGGAGAGTAAGAACTGGCGAATGACCGAAGCGACTGAGCGCATTGTTTCAACATCTGACCGATGGATTGCAAATGGACGGCAGCCGTCACACTTACACCCGTTTTCGATAGTTCAAATAAGCCAACTGCACAGGTTTCGATGAACGTTGCCTGTGTAACTGTGGCCACCTTGATTGTTTGTGTATCCTGTATCTGCTCGCCCATTTTTGCGCTCCATTTGTCAGATGTCTGAACCGTACTTGGTATCAGCCAACGGCCAAGCGCTGGTGTCCAAATTGAACGTCATGGTGAGTTTCCAGCTCGTTGGAGCACCACCGCTCACGAACAGCAGGTTTGGCAAATGGCTGGTGTAGCTCACTACCTGATATTCGTTGCCAAGAGCAGGAGCACCACAAGTCTTCAGGTACGAAGTGTCGATAGCTTCGCTATGCCAGCTCCGCATATGAGAAACCTTGGGAACAAGGCTCTTGAGGTACGCAAGGAGAGCCGTTCCGTAGGTGCCGTAGGTCACATCGGCAATGGCAGCAGTCCAGAACGTTCCAGGTGTGGAGAGGTCGCCAATGTCGGCGTCAACATCAGTGTTCGCGGCAGTGATATACATCTCTACCGTGAACTCAAACCGCTTGATGGTTCCCTGGTCGATAGGTGTGGCGTAGCCTTTCCACGCCGTAACAGCAAAACTCATGGCAAGCCCCCTTAAATAGTGCCAGAAGAAGTCGGCGAAACAGGATTCGATGCCTCCAGGATGTCAGCGTCAATAATGACGGTGAACGCCGTTGGGGCACTACCGGAAACAAACGTGAACTCGGGAATCTTTGACGTTGCATTTCTGGCAACGTTGAACTCGTTAGCAAGCACAGGCGTTGCGATTTGCTTTGAGTAGTCGGCATCCAGAACAGGAACTGCCCACTTAATCTCGGAAGCAATTGCATAGAGAGCCGTCAGGTGTGCCTTCAGGGCCGTGGCTTTGGCACCGTGAGTCACGTCGGCCTCAGCGTCAGTCCAGAAAGCTCCAGCAGCCACATCGCCGATATCAGCGTCGGTGTCGGTGTTCGCTGCCGTCACATCGAATTCAACCCTTTGCACAAAACGCCGAGTGCACCCAGCGCTGACAAGAGGGAAAGTTTTATATGCAGTTACCGCAAAAGTCATGGTTCATCCCTCCTTAAATGGTGCCGTAAGAAACAGGGTCAATGGGTGTGGCCGCCTCAAGCAGGTCATATTCAAACATCAGCTTGATAGCCGTTGGAGCGTCTGCCGTGTCGAATACGATGTCGGGAGCGCCAGACGTTCCCGGAGTGATTGTGCAGGTATTTGCACCCGCAGCGAGTCCACGGATGTAGGTGTTGTCGATGATGTCAGACGACACCTTCACAATCCCACTGGATTTCGATGTGAGCGCATCCAGGTGAGCAGCCAGAGCAGTTGCCTTGGCTCCGTGTGTTCCGTCGGCAATTGCCGAGGTAAACAGTGTCCCAGTAGCACCATCGCCAAAGTCCCAGTCAACGTCAGCAGCGGCAGCAGTCAGCGAGATCACAACGACCTGCTTCCAACGACGGGTCGAACCACCGCTCGAAACCGGATAAGATTTCCATGCAGGAATAGCCCATGCCATAATAAATCTCCTTAGATAGTTCCATAACTTTCAGGGGCCTCTGGATACTGTTTCTCCAGAAGACTGAACTCCAAAACGATGGTCCAAGCCGTAGGGGCAGAACCACTATCAAACGTAAATTCAGGAATTTTGGTCGTGCTATTCAAAGCAACGGCATATGCCGTACCTGAAGCAGCAGCCGCGTGAACACGCGAACCGAGAACCCCACTTTTCCAGGTAACCTCAGACGCCTTTTGATAGAGCGTCGTGAACAGAGCTTTGAGCGGAACACCTTTGGTGCTGGAGCCCACTGCCCCCCAGAACGTTCCAGAGAGGTCTCCAAGGTCAGCGTCAACGTCGGTGTTTGCTTGGGTGATATCTATCTCAACCCGCTGGACACCACGACCCCTACTTGGTCCCTCTGCTGGGATGATCTGGCTTTTCCAAGCAGCAATCGCGAAAGCCATAAAACCTCCCATTACACAACAACGACACGAAAGTGCGCCGCCTATGGGAATGGTAAGGCAGGTCTATGGCTATAAATCAGATTTCGAGATCATAGGATTGATACCAAGAAGGCATACTGGGCCGCTGCGCCGAAATAGGGATCTGTCCTGGCGCTGGTGCATAGGGTGAACGAATCAAGTTTTGCTGCGGAATCTGCGGAAGGTACTGCTGTGGCATCTGCAGTTGTGGTTGCCTCATCATCTGGTCACGGGCGATCTGCTGAATCGCGTATGGCTCAAGTGGTGCGGTAGCTCGTCCCGCTGCAGATATCCCTCGCCCAGTTTTTTCTAACATTGCTCCTCCAGCGCCTAGAGCACGACCGCCAAGGCCAACTGCTTCCTCAGCACCAGTGACGACAGCCTGACCGCCGCGACCGAGAGCGTCAAGGCCCCTGCCTACAGTTTGTCCATATTGCTCACCAGCCTGCGCCATGGGTCGAGCCTTGCCTACAACGGCCTCTCTTGCAGCTCTCCTGAGCACGTCTGGTTGCACCGGGCCAACGGCTCTCGCCTTTGCCATCGCCTCCTCAGCGGCACCCGTGGCCCCGGAGAATCTCTTGCCGAGAGTTCGGCCGAGTGAACCCATGATCTCTTCTGCCGTGTCACCAGCAAAAGCTCTCCGGAGCCCCTCAGAGCCTGTTTTCTGGCCAATCCATTGGCCAGCTTTCCCGATGCCGCGTGTTGCCATTCCGGGAAGCTGCGCGACAGAGCCAAGGATTGTCGCCTCTGTTGCCCCTGGAACGGTCATCGATCCCACGAACTTTCCTGGGCCACTTTCAAGGACGCGGCCAGCCTGTGCGATCTTTCCAGCTCCGCTCGTCGTTGCTCCTGTGGCTCTGGCTGTAGAAGACAGTGGAGACTTGAGCACCTGACCAGCCCTTCCAAGGACCGGCGCTGCTACTTTTCCTAGTACACCGGCACCGGCAGGAATCACGCCGCCCATCACCGCTTGTATTCCCACATCCTCAGCAGCTTTTCCGAGGTCAAAGGCCTGCCGGTATTCCGGGTCAAAGGAAGCAGCAAGGCCTCTTGATAACGATTCGCCTGCAGCAGTCCCCCCAGCGCCACCTACGCCAGCACCTGCGATGGTTCCAGCCACCGGCACCGAACTACCAACGACCGCCCCTCCCATGGCTCCCAGCGCTCCTCCGACAATTCCTGGAACGGATTGTCCAGCCTCGGCGAGATCCGCCAAGTCCCATTCTGGGCTATTCGTTAGCGCCTGCCACTTTCCACTTGGGGCATCATAGTAGAAGAAATCTCGCCCAGAGCCAACAATCTGAGGCTCTTTGATTCCCTCTTTTTCAAGCTTCGATTTGAGATACGAGGCCTTTTGGGCATCATCTGAAAGATTCGCAATGCCAAATCTCCAGCCAGGATTGACCATGGAAAAGTCCGTGCTCTGCTGCGAGGGTAGAGCGCTCTCGATCTGCAGGCCTCCGGCCTTGAGGAAATTCGCCAAAGGGACCGTGTATGCCTGCCCGTTTTGAATCACTTGCGCCGTGAGTCCGTCCGGGGTGATTGCCTGAATTGACTTCCCGCCCTGCTGCAAAACTTGATTTGCTTGGCTCATGATTTGCTGGGGAGACATCTCGATTGTCTCGCCTTGCTCGTTCTTGATCCGATAGATAACACTCACTGGCCACCCCCGAGCTGCGACGCATCAACGTTAACGAGAGAATTGAACAGGTTTGGAGTCCCCTGAGTCGTCTGTGCTCCCCAGCCCCACTGTCCAGATGAAACATTCTGATAGAGGCCCATCGTTGCAGGCATGCCGAGGCTAGATCCCATGCCGGTTGGATTCATCAACCCAGCCATGATCTCCTGGTCGATCATCTTTATCGCCTCTTTGATACGAGCGCTCCGCGTCGATGGCATCAACCCATCAAATGCTAAAAATGGTTCGATATGTTTAGCTAGATGTGGCTTTCCGAGAGAAATAAAGTCTTGCTGAAGGCTCTGAAGCTGTGCCCTTTCCGCGTCGCCTCCGACATAGTTTCCAATCTGTTTAGCCATGGTCATCATTTTGTTTTTGACTTGCTGCCACTTTTCAGCCTTCATCTCGTTTTGGATCTTCTGCTGATATCGTGGATCTGCCATGTTCACCATCGCCTGTTGGGCTTTTTGAGACCCGATCTGCTGACGTGCGAGGTTGAGGCCAGCGGCAATATCGACCTCATCCATTCCCATCTGACGAAATTCAGCAGCTTTCTGATTCATGGCTGCAAAACTCATGTCGCCCCGCTGCATGTCATCAGACGCCGCTGCTTGCAGGACGTTGGCGATATTTGCCTGATTTTGGTCTCGTTGCTGTTGGTTAACAGTCATAGCCGTTGCTTTGCGATTCAGATTTGTCAGCGCAAGATTTGATCGTGAATTTTCCAGATTTTGCGATAGGAGCTGGACCTGCAGAGGGTCCGTTTTCGTCCTCTGTGCGATATCCATTTCATTGAGCTTCATCCGCTGTTTCAGCTCTTCTAGTCCAAGCGCATTTTGACTGGCTTCCGCTGCAAGCTGATACTCTCTGACCGTTTGCCCTTCTTGTGCTCCAGGCAACCCCAAGGCACTAGCATCTTGATTCATGAATTCGTTTTGTTGCTGGGCTATCTCAACTCTGAGCCTCTGCTCTTCGTTCGTCAGATTCCCGCTCGCGATTCTCTGCTGTGCTTCCTGAGTAGCATAAGGGTGAAGCTCTGCCGCTCGCCCCTCCTGCGCCCCCGCAATGTCCATTGCCTGTTGCGCCTGCTCCCGCTGGAGGTCGAGTTGCTCTCGGCGCATTGCAAGCTCTTTGTTTCTCCTGCTCTCCTCTCCGATGCCTCCAACTGCTGCGCCAAGCTGACCAATGGCTTCAGCTCGTTGCTGGCCAGTCCTCTCCGTCTGGGCCGCGAGGTTCTGAGCTTCTTGCTGGGCCGCCGCCATCTGCTGCTGACTCCCTTGGCGCAAGGTCTGGATCGTCTGATCCTCCGCTAACCACGGGGGGCGTTTCCTGGCATACTGCGGGGGAGGAAGATCCAGTCTCCTGCGGTATTGCTCCTCTGCTCGAAATCCCATCGCTCAACTCCTTTACTGTGTACTCTCGCGAGTCGATCCACGGAATCACCCGCCTGCTACCATCAGCATATCCCAGCACCATCCACGGTCGGATCACCACGCCATCGGCATGAGTCTCGACACGAAACCATGAAGCCGTGTGCTTTTTCCAAAACCTGAGACCAAAAACACGATACTCGACACAAATTTCTATCATCTGCTCGCCCTCCGTTAACGGTTGTCATCATGCGCCAGCCGACGCCCCAGCCGACGCGGCTTTCACCCCGAGTCCCATAAGCGCCATCATCTCCTGGAAACTGGATGCCTGATTTGCCTGCTGCATCTGCAGATTCTGCAAAACTCCGGTCCTCTCAAGTCCAGCTATTTCGCGTTCATGCTCATAATCTAACGAAGCACGTTCGCGAGCGCTCCCCAGTATCCTATCAGCAGCGGCAGCATCGATCCCCAGAGTTTGCATAAGAATTTGATGATCTTCTGTGATATTTCCATATCTTCTCTGGATTTTGCCCTCTTCGATGCCGCGCCGAGCACCTAACAGCTTATCGACTGCCGCCTGACGGTCCTTCTCTGCTGAAGTTGTAGCGCCATAGATGTCTTTGCCGTATCCAGAACGCTCGCCGCGTAGGCCGCTCATCATGCCCTGGTAGCTCGTTTCTGCCCCCATCATGTCTGCCACACGTCGCGCCGTGCGCTCCATCGCTTCATTCCGTGCCGTAGCTCCGCGCTCATAGGCTGCAGCGCTTTCTGCCCTACCTGCTTCCAGGCCTGCCTGCTGCAGCATCGAGGACACGTCGAGGCCGCGCCCTGCGAGCTGGGCCTGCGCACCGAGGCCTTCGCTTGTGAGTCCAAGCTGTGCCCCGAGCTTACTGGCTGCGATCTGATCAGAGGTGCCGATGCCCATTCGACGAAGGTCAGCCGCCTTGTCTCCCATCGCAGTGAGCTGCGAGAGTTGATAAGATCGCTTTTGGTCCTCAAGTGCCTGCATGCGGCGTTGTGTTGCCGCGTATGCCTCCGACGCCTGTTGGCCCTGGGTCGCCATGATGGCTGCTGCTTGGGACCCAGTGAGAGGAACGCCAGCAGCTCCCATCATCTGGCCCGCTGCCTGAGCGCCAAGAGCGGAAAGGACGCCGTAGTCCTGTTGGCCTCGTGCTTGGGTGCCTTCGACCTGCCCTTGGAAAGCTCCGAGGCCCCGGCCCATGAGTGCTTCAAGGTCGGCTCGCTCGGCTGCCTGCTGCTCGGCAATGCGCTGCTGTGCTGCAGCCTGTTCTGTATCGTAAAGCCCAGCCATGCGATCAGCCTCGCTGAGATACTCTTGCCGCATCTGCTGGCCCTGCTGGTTGTACTGGTCTGACATCTGCTCTGCCAGTGAGCCATAGAGCTTCCGCTGGCCCGTCGCCACGTCGTTGTTCGGGTCCATTGACTGTTGTAAGGTCATGGCGCTTTTTGCCACTTCGTCTTCGTACTGTCGCGAGCGCTCAAGTGCGCTTCGCATCTCTGGCTGAATCGTTCCTGAATAGGTGGTCTGGGCATCCGACGCAGCACGTTGCGCCTGCTGATCTAACGTTTGCAGCTTTCCGGTGTAGTCGTCAGTCATTCTCTGGATATTGTTGATGCCTTCGTTCGTATGATACTGAAGCTGGTTAAAAAGGCCCTCTCTAGTCTGGTCGGCTCGCTGGTCGGCCACCCCACGATTCACTTGATACTGATTGAGTCCTTCTTTAGTCCTGGTATCTATGCCGCGCATCGTGTTCTCATAGGCACTACCAGCTTGTTCGATATTTTGTTTATATATATCGTGTGTTCTCTCTAGCGCCTCTTGATGTTTGCCTGCAGCAGCAGCAGCCTGCCTCTCTCTCTCTCCGGCATGTTTTTTTCTAGTCGCACCGCCCCAGGTGACTAGGTCTTCCATCCAAGTTCCAAATCCCATCTCTCACCCCTCAAAAATCTGTGTTTCTGTCACTGGCTGTGGTTCTCCCTCCACTGCCACATATTGTAGCAACAGCATGCCGCCAAGATGTGATCCGCTTATCCTGAGCTGGAACGCTTGCCCAAAGTGCCTTAGGTTTGTGGGCACCGTCTGAGAGAGCGTTTGGTAATACCCGTTGCTGTTGTCGGATACCGTTAACGTTCTGCTGCCGTAGGTATCGGAAACGTTGGTGCGGTATTCAACCGTGATCGTCTGGTCGGATGTCGATGTCAGGAGATCCACCATGAACTCTAGGTGGAACATATACCACTTCCAGAAATTCCGAAGGCCAGCAGGACACCATTGGTTGCTCTCAAGGTTCCAGGAGATTCCATGGGTGCGCGGGAAGTAGACTGGGAAGTATTTGTCACGGGTGAGTGACGCACCGGCCCATGAGCTTGCGCCAGTCGGATCGGTCGCATCGAAGTAATCTGCGCCCTTGTTTGTCACTTCCCACAGTCCATCGATGGCATTCGACTCCTCGGAATAAGCGCTCATGCTCGGAATCGACACCACATCGCCCACAGTGAGAGCAGCGAACGCCGTGGTCGAATATCCGGGGGCCAGGGAGAAGCGATAGGTCGGAAGCCCCGCCGATGTGATGGAATCGATCATGATTTCGTCGTCAGGGCAGAAGTCGCCACTATCGCAAAGCTGGTCGAAGTAAACGGCACGGGATATGACTGAGCCTGAATCCCTCACTCCCGCAATCAGCCGGTGAGCGCTCGTGCTGCGGTCAACATCCTGATTGTCGATGGTGATGTGTTGAGTCCAGTCGATTTTGCAGCCGAACTTCCAATAATGCCACTTGCCGTAGCGGTTGAAGACCAAGCAATGGGTAGGCTCTGAGCCTTTGGAAGTGCTGGGAGTGAAGAAAAATAGAACTTCCTTCGTGTTTTGGTTGTACTGGGCATGAATGTTTTCGGTATCGTTTGGATCATACCATTCGTAGAGATCTGGCTCCAAGTTCGCGCTAATTCTCTGTGGCAAATCGACGCCATTGTCAACGAATATGCCCTGCGGTCCCCAGAAGTATAGCAGTCCGTCTGCAACGACGCTGGATCTGGAGGAAAACGCGGTGATCGTACTCCGTAGCCGTATTTCAAGATCAGAACCGTCAAGAGGATAAGAGCCAACAGTATCAGGACTAACTCTGACTGGCTGCATGATGGGGTTTCCGGTGAATTCGGCATAGTAGGTTTCCTCCGAGCCAAATATCACCAGCCTGCCTGTTTGTTCCGCTTGTCCCTTGAATAAATGCACACGAAATCCGCGAAATTCCCCTTTTGGGCAGCTCACAGAATTACGCGCCGGGTATGCAAGAGGATTGTTTCGCAGACTGAATGACATCTGGCGTTTTGAAATCCAAAACGTTCGCTGATTGAAAACAACGACGTTGTCCCATTGATCGGGTGGAAGCGAGCTATTGTCGATGAAGCCCCCAGGTTGTCCTCCAGGAACTCCAGCGATAGGTGCCCTCGCAATGGCGAAATCGATGAGGTCTGGATCATAGAATAGCTGAGTCATGTCGATTTTGCCGCCTGGAAGCCACTCAAAAGTCCCAAACTCACGGTAATAGACGCGAAATTGCAGGTAATTCATGCGCCTGAGCAATTCGGTATCCGTTGTCGGGAAGGGAATCGAAGTATATCCACGTCCGGCCTTTTGCTTGAACTCGTTGACACCTGGGTTTGGAGTGCCGCCGGAAGCCGTCGCCTGGAGAAACAGGTAAAGGCAGACATTGTCATCCTGCCCAGTGTAAACGCGAGCTGGCACACCGACGTTCGTCTCGTAGTCGAGGGTGTAGTCATAGATTGCGAGGCCGACTTCATAAATCCTGTTCCCCCGCAGAAGGCCAGAGCCTGATGTGCCGAGCGCAACGTGGTTGTTGCCGTCTCTGAGGTTTCCGGCTTCGAGGGTGGCAAGATCCACCGTGGTTCCGCCGTAGGTCGTGCTGGCCCACAGCTCCCAGCTCGTTTTGGTTATGCGGCTCTGCTCCTGGTATGACGATCCTCCAGTGCCCTGGCCCACGGTATCCAGCACCTTCAGCGATGGAATGGGGGCGGTGAGGTCAAACCACTTGAAAAGCTGCTTGTCAGTCCCGCGCTCGTGCTCGTGGATGATTGCAGCCATGGCTTTCCCAGGTGCGCTCATCAGGATCTGATACTGAGCGCTCACCTGGATGTCTGGATCATACATGACTGTGACTTTGGAGGTTCCAACGGTTCCGGCGGTGCCGTCGTCACGCCCGTATTTTGTGGCAGTGGGCCACGTCGCTTTGAGGCTCGTACCGTCGGCGCTGTTGAGCGTGGCGACGTAGCTTGTGGAATCCACAGTGACGCTCTGGCTCCAGCGGGCAAACATGTCATAGTTGGTATCGGTGAGACCCGTTCCCCCAATTGAATAGGCCGTTATCTGGCGCTCTCCCTCTTTCCACTTGCCGAGGTTGTATTGAGGGGGGTGGCCAAAGGCAAACGAGCCAATCGACGCAGCGCCGAACTGTGGCAGGCCAAATCTGGTCGCCGTGTCTGGATAAGACGAATCGACTTCGCCTGCCCACCACGCCTTAGAGAGATTCACGCCTTGGTGCTGAAACACAGCGCTCGCGCAATGCAACCTATCACCATTAACAGTACGGAAGTCATCGGGGGCGGGTCTCAGCAGGCGGTATCTAGTGCGAATGCGATTCACGACCACGACCGGCTCAAGTTTCAGGTATCCGGCAATGTCTGCCTTGAACTGGGAACTCGTATCCATGCCAATGGCATAATCAAAGGTATCCACGGTGCTCTGAGAGCTTTGGCATACCCAGACGAAGTGCTTTTTGATGTCCGTGATATCCGAATAGGTGCCGAGTGAGAGCTGGATGATGCCCCAGACCTTCTCCCGGTTCGGGTAGTTCGCCGTAGCTCCCTCTGAAGCCATGAGGCCGCCGAAAAAGCCGTCGAGGTTTGTGTGGCTGTGATTCGGGATTGGAGCCATGCCATATCGTGGCCCGATACCCATGCCTCTGGCCGAACTCACGTTGTAGATATCATCGGAAAAGTGGAACTTCGGATTCAGGTCGATATCGTATGGATCGAACCCTTCCAAGAGTGTGTCTGCTTCAAACCGTTTCGTCTGTACTTCCATGCCATCCCCCTATACCTATTGGCCATGATAAGGGGGGGAGGCTCTCAATTGGTAGATCTTAGCCAGCGAGGTTGGGCGAGAGCTTGTCTTCAATGGTCTTCATCATATCCTCAACTTTTTTGAGGTGCTCGCGCTCGATCTTGCTCTTGCGATCCATCTGCTTGGATTTGACGTGGAGTACCAGATATTCCGTAACCGAAGGCAAGTGCTTTTGGTAGTTGTTTTCCACGTTGGTTTTCCACTGGGTTCTGATGTTGTAATAGGTTGACTCGATAGCTCGCATAATCCGGCGCTCGGAAGCCTCTTTTGCCGCTTCCATTGCCGCATGATACGACTTTTGCATGTTCTTGCCGTCTTTGCCCGACTCCAGCATTGCGAAGAGGTCTCCAGTATCCTGGATAGCCATCGGCACCTGAACGCAACCTGTATAATCCGTCTCGACTTCCATGTTTCCGTCTGGGCCGCCTGTGATCCAGTGGAGGAGCACACGGGATTGCTCTACCTTTGGATATCGCCACCTTAGCATGTAGTCCCCTGAGGGTTTGTAAACCCGCATCTGCCATCCTGGAGCAAATTGCCCCTCATCAGAGAAAACTAAATCAGGGTTTTCCATGAGTGCCTCATGAAATTGAGGCTGAAATATCTTAACAAGGGGTGAAAAACTGCCGATTAACATTACCCATCCTCCGCTTTTGATAAGGGGTCAAGTGCTTGAACATTTCTCCCATGTCTAGCGCTCTTGGCCCATACTTCACGAACCGCTCTACTAACTCAGGATTGCCTTTTATTGCTTCGAGCTTTGCTGCTGTACTTTGCTCAAGACGCTTATCTTTGTCGTCTTGTCGCTTTTCGGCATCTGCACTAGCCTTTTCCTCACGATCCCAGAAAGCATTAGCTGTGGGGTCGATTAGCCTGAGATACTTTTCAAGAAAGGCCTTGCTCTTTTCGATATTCCTTAGGCCTTTGAGAATTGGTTTACTCCAGGTCATTGATGGGATAAGTGGGGCGTTTTGCATCTCAACTACCCACCATTCTCCATCGACAGCTTGTCCCATATCTAGCTGAGGGTATCCAAGTTCACAAAACCAGTGATAATACTCGCTCACATACGAACTATCTACATATAAAAATGGATAATATCTCATCCATCAAACTCCTTAACGTAGGATGTTTGTCTAACGCGCTTGCTTATTATCTGCTCGACTGCTTGCATCCATTCAAATTCGTACTGCTCCCAGTCACGACGGGGCTTCCCTGACGTAGCCATGAGCATTGAGGCCGCTCTCCACTTGATGTAATTCTCCATTCCTCTGTCAAACTGCGAATCCAGCGAGCTTGAATCTGAGGCCAGAGCTGTGGGGAAGCCCATATATTCGATCTGGGCATAGGCTGTTCCGGTCTCTGCTGGGATTGGGTCGAAATAGATGTTTCGCTGGACCAGTCTCCAGGAGGTTGGAAATGCTGTGATGCTTGATGCTGCTGTTTGCTGTGACTTTCCGGTTGCTCCGTCGTATGGGATTGAGACATAGACATCTCCATTTTTATAACGAAAGTCATCGATAATCACGCATCCAGACGGCAAAGCCACCGTATTTGATGCCGTCGTATTGAGTGTGGCGATGGTCTTGAACCATCCCTCACCAGCCATAAACTGACGGCTCACGATGTAATCTATTGCATCTTGGATCGCATCGTTGATGTGGTCATCAGTATGGAATCCTGAATAGCTGCTGCTCTTGTTGATAAGTCTGAGAATCTTCGCTTTGATTTCGGCTCGTGTCGTCATGCCACTTTTCCCTCTCTCATGAATTCGAGTTTCCATGCCGCAGCAGAAACCGCGTCGTGACTTCTGGGAAGCTCCGTCGGCCTCTGCGCCTCAAATCCAGAGTATTCTCGCACCAGATATCGAAGAGCTGCCTCGGCATCGAAATGGCCCCATGAACACATGGAATAGTCAATTTCTTCTGGCTTTTTTGAATCCCAGGTTGCGCTCTGGAGGTCTCGAATCAAGTTGGTGCAGCGAGGATGGATCAGCAGCCGATTGCGAAAGAACAACTCTTTGATTTGCATGCGGTTGCCTAAAACATTGTTCTTTGTCGCATTGCCACACGGGATACCACGGTTGTTCAGTTCGACAATGCTCTTTGGCTCGTGATCAGCCACAGCGGCCACCCGTGATATGTTCCACGCATCGCACCGCTCTGCGATCATGGCGTGAACAGTCTCAAGCAGGAGCCCAGGGCTATAGATTTCATCAAAGACGCAGATATATCCGTCTCTGATGTAAGCGAACAGAACACAGGTCGCGTGAGTATATCCCCAGTCGATAGACAAACAGATCTGCTGCCATGACTCTGGAGCTGGGATTCGGTTTGTGATGTGGATCTCTGGGTTCATCTCGGAGTAGACAGCACCCGTAAACGAAACGAACTCGCATTCGTACTCCTGCCGAAAAACGTCTCGCCTCGTTGTGCTCTGGATTTCGTCAAACTCGTCTCTTTCGACCAGGCCAAGCTCGGCCATCATACTGAGAGGCACACACAGCCGCTTGAATCCATACTGCTGGTAATCGTTCCACAGCTCCCACCAGCCGTTTTTGCCGTTGGAGGTCGATTCCAGGAATGCGAAGCCGTTGGTCTTGCGGAGTGTAGGCTGGATAACCTTGTCGAACACATCCTGCACCTTAACCCCAAGCTCCAGCTTGCTGAAAGCCACCTCTGCCCAGTGGATGAAAAAATAGGTGCCGCCTCGAATCCTGTCCGGGTCTTTATCAACAGACTCCATCCAGCAGACGGCGCTCCTGTTTGCCCGGTTGTATGTTTGAGCCGTGTTGACTTCAAAGTATTGCTTGTCAAACAGCCGCATGAATTTCTCACCAGCCATGCGCTTCGCTGAATCCTTGTTTTTGGCAAGAAACAGGCAAGCCCTGGACTCCTTTTTGGTGTCCAAGCAACTGCGTATCATCCGCACCCCAAGCTCAGTCTTGCCCTCCTGACGTGGGAGCATGAGCATAAGGCGTTTTGACTGCATGAGCTGACCCAGAGCGAGGCTCTGAATTGGCTTCAGCGAGAGCGCATCAATCATCGAGAGAACCGATTCACACGGGAAGCAAAGGATTCATTCTTCTTCTCTGAGAAGGCTGTTTCCCAGTATCGTTGTCGGGCCTCTGCTCGGAGCTTCCGATAGAGCTGTGGGTCTTTGTCCTTGAACTGCTCTGCCTCTGCATAGGCTTGAGCGAGATCGTCTTTGGTCATCGGAGAATCACGCAGATAGTCTTCCCTGAGTTTGTTTCTAACGTTTTCTGGAAGTGCCTGCTGTAGCGCTCTCTGTACGAGCTTCTCCTGGAGCTGATGAGAGCCACGAACGCGAGCCCACGCATCAGGGTGCTTTGTCTGCAGCTCGCGCACGTCATCAGCCACCACCGAGGAGACGTAGCGGGCAAATTGTGGCTCAACTTTGCCGTACATCGCCTCGATAGAGTTATGGATCGTGTTGTCGATGTTTTCATACACACGATTGTTGTTGAGAGTGTCTGGGTTTGAGATGTGCTTTACCCGCTTTTCCAGATCGGCGATTTGGCGTCGCAGATCGGCATTTTGCTCGACAACAGCCTTGGTGCGGGTTGCAAGGTCGATGGTGACCGGGATGGGCCTTCCGGCCTTCTCTGCTTCCATGCCGACTCGCAAGAGGTCGTCGTACCATTCGAGATCCGGCCCCTGGTCATCGCTTCCCTGTGACTCTGGAGCAAATGCAGCTCTCAGCTTGTCTAGCGTTCCTTTGAGGCTCTGGTTTTCGCTCGCCAGCGATTGCTGTTGCTCGTGGAGCTGATAGAGCTGCTCTTGTGTGAGCTGCTGGAATTGCGATCCGTCGTCCCCCTGTGTGTTGGTATCTGCGTTTTGTACGCCTCCGGCATTGCTGGCAGGCTGCTGCCCACCGCCTAGATGATCGGCCATCTGGAAACCTCCGCTTTGTTGTGAGTCTGCGGTCAGTTTCCCATATTGCGTTAACAATTTCTAGTAGGATTATCCGAAGCTCCGGATCACTGAAAGAACAGAAGACAGCGTACTTGAGGTTTTCGGTTTGCCGATCTTCTGGAAAAACCCCTCGCCAGTTTTCACCGGGAGACCTATCAGAACCGCCGTCGTACGGTCCTTCTTGTCTTTCTCACGTTTACGAATTTCAGCAGAAGAAAGGGCTGGATTCTCTCTGAAGATTCCTACTGCTTCTTTGGCGATATCTTTATACACCAGAGCCTTGATTAGCCCAGATAGCTCCTCAACCTGTCTGTTGCGGTTGGGAGAGAACTCTGTTGGATCTCCCTGCTCGTGTGTGCTCGTCTGCAGAAAATCCTTGATGCTCATTTGCGCTTGCCTCCGCTGCACCCGCCTCCACCGATGCAGTTGCCCACGACTCCGCCGACAGCGGCAGATCCTACAGTCGCAGTGAGGAACTTGGCCAAAGCGTTTCTGGTGTCAGAGCTAAAGTTCGGTTTTGGGGTTCGCTGTTTCCAGCTCTGTGTGCCAGCGCCTTGCTTGTACCCGCGCCCGAATAGCTCTTTGCCAACGGCTCGCAGCTCGTCTTCGCGGTCAGCCGCATATTCAAAAATCGATTTCATGTGAGGCCGCGCCCGTTTCGGGAGTGCCTTACCAACGGTTCTCATGAGCGAAGCCATCATGGCTCACCTCCCAACGTTCTGATCAAGTCGTATTGCATGCCTTCATCGGCTCCCTGGTAGCCACCAATGAGGCCACCTGCGAGAGCGCCTCCCAGGATTCCCAGCGGCCGAGAGTATCGGCTTCCCCTGAGCGCATCGATGGCTCGACGGGCAAAGGTTCCCTCTGTTGGGAGCCTTGTAGCAGCCCGTTGATAGGCTGCTGTGGTCTCTGGAGCCGTGAGCGCATAGCCTGCCCCTGAGCCGAGGCCAGCGCCGATGGCGGCTCCACCTACAGCGCCGCGTTGTGTGTTGATTGTGGCGCTATCCTCTGCCTCGGGCATGAGAGCAGAGCCGACCACATTTGCTGCGCCCGACACTCCGCCGCTGAGAGCACCACCGGCCAGAGCCGACCGTGCAATCTGGCGCGGGTCTGACGCCGTTAACAGTGATGTTACACCACCGAAGGCAGCTCCCGTTCCAAAACCGGATGCCGCGACTTTGGCAAGACGTTCGAGCAGGGAGTCATCAGCAGATTCCTGCATGCGCCGTCTGGCCTTTTGTGCTCCGTGCTCGTACTCTTGCCTCATGCCAGCCCCAGTGCTTTCAAAAGCTCTTCCGTGTCATCGTCATCTGCCATTCCGTACCCGGCCGCACCGCCGCCGAGAGCGCCGCCACCAATGACGAGGCCCATTGCTGCTTTTGGATTCTTGCCAGCCCATCGCGCCGCACCGCTGGCGGCCTCACCGGCTTTGGCTCCGGCCATGTTTCCGAGCTTGCCCATGGTTTCACCTGCTCCAGCAGCCGCGCCCTTGCCCTTTTCGAGCATAGCCATCAGCTTCTGGGCCATTTCTGGGTTGCGTGCCATGAGCTTCTGTATTGCTGCAATCATTTTCCATTTCCTTTCAAAGAATCGTAGAGAAAACCACCCAGGCCACCCATAGCTCCACCTTGTAAAGCGCCGCCAAGGCCGCCGCCGATGCCACCACCTGTAGCAAGGGCCAAAGCAGCAAGTTTCGGGTTGCGAGCTATCAGCTTCGCAAGGGCTTCTCCACCCATACCCGCCTTAGCCATCATATCGGCGTTCATAACCCCCTGAATAGCTCCCAGCCCACCGCCAATGCCAGCCCCGTATTGCGCTCCGGTTTTTGTTCCCTCGTAGTCCATTGTCACTACCTCATTCTTGCCATCAGTTTCGCGACCTGCGAAGCGTCCTCTTGCTTTTTCGATTCAAGATGCCTGCCAAGATTCATGGCTAAGTCACCAGCTAAACCGATACCAGCGCCAATCCCGCCTCTCTTGAGCAATCGTGTCGAAGCGCTTCTTAATCTTTGCTCAGGAGACATCGCAGCCAGTTGCATAGCCTTTTTTATAGCGCCCTTATCTTTCGTTTTGAACGCATTTTTTTGGTCAATCATCTCTTTAATGGTTTCACCGATTCCGTATGCCGTGCCTGCATTAAGCCCTAGCATCGTTAACAGCGGATCGAAGTCGATTGACATCACACTCTCCTCAACAGCTTCATCAAAGCCTCGCGCTCAGAGGGGAAGGCAATCTTTGCCGGGTAATACTCTCCCTCTCTGCCAACATCGGCCTTCACAAACGGATCTTGCACGTCTCCTGG
>Ga0180433_10004336_pt1 | contig 20013 bp, 21 predicted proteins | sample SS_ome_8_FD_132980 | JGI IMG/M metagenome (GOLD analysis project Ga0180433, IMG submission 132980) | Hypersaline lake sediment archaeal communities from the Salton Sea, California, USA - SS_1_D_1 metaG | ecosystem: Environmental > Aquatic > Non-marine Saline and Alkaline > Hypersaline >... | reverse complement strand
TACCGTCAAATACCTGTGTTAGTCCATCCTTGAGCATCACTTCCTCCTTGATTTTGTTTAACTGCGGAGAAAGTCTAACCTATATTCAATTTATAGCATTAATTTTTCATGCGTAGGCCCTGGTAAATTACGCAAATTAGTAGCTATCTTGTCGATTTTCAGCTAGAATATGCACTCGGTAAAATATACCGTTTGTGTCCAACTGGCGCGTTGGCTGGTTGGGCTATTTTTTTATGTCAAATATGAGGTTCAATCATGACGTTAACAGTAACAGAACGCGCTGAAGTGATGAAACAGTACCAACGCAAAGATTCTGATACAGGATCCCCTGAAGTACAAGTAGCATTGATCACAGAGCGCATTAAATATTTAACAGAACATTTTAAAACCCACAAGAAAGATAAGCATTCACGCTATGGCCTACAGCGCCTCGTCAATCAACGCAAGAAACTACTCAAGTATCTTAAGCGTAAAGACAAGCAAGCATACCAAGCTTTAATCCAGAAATTAGGATTACGTGATTCTTACTAATCTACACACAAAGGTGAATTTTCGTGTCAGTATCTAAAGTTATGAAAAAGATGGTCTACGGGGAGCAAACGCTTATCCTCGAGACGGGTGAAATAGCAAGACAAGCCACGGCTGCCGTGGTTGCAACAATGGGTGACACAACCGTGCTCGCCACAGTTGTCGGTAAGAAAGAGGCGGCTCCTGGACAAGACTTCTTTCCGCTAACAGTTAACTACCAAGAGCGTACGTACGCAGCTGGAATGATCCCAGGCGGCTTTTTAAAGCGCGAAGGGCGCCCATCGGAAAATGAAACGCTGGTAAGTCGTTTAATCGACAGGCCGATTCGTCCCTTGTTCCCAAATGGTTTTACCAACGAAGTTCAAGTGGTTGCGACTGTTTTGTCGTTCGATCCAGAAGTTAACCCTGATATCGTTGCCATGATCGCAAGCTCAGCGGCACTTGCTATTTCGGGCATTCCTTTCAACGGACCGATTGGTGCTGCGCGTGTTGGCTATCGTGATGGTGTCTATATGCTTAACCCGAGTAAGAGCCACCTCGAAGATTCACAACTTAATCTCGTTGTTGCGGGTACCGAAACGGCAACCTTGATGGTTGAATCTGAAGCCCATGAGTTAAGTGAACAAGTGATGTTGGGTGCGGTGACGTTTGGTCAAGAGATGATGCAAAGCGTCATTCAACTCATCAACGAGTTGGCGAGCGAAGTAGGCAAACCACGTTGGGATTGGCAGCCTGATGGCCACGACCAAGAGCTTACTGCTCGCGTTGAACAGCTCGCTAAAGCTGACATCATTGCCGCTTACCAAGTAAGTGAGAAAACGGTTCGTCAAGAACGTCTGAACCATATTCGTGACGCTGCATGTCGTGAATTGTGTACAGGCGAAGAAGACGCACCGAGCGAACAAGCAGCAGGTGACCACATCTCTGCACTCGAGAAAAAAATTGTTCGCGGCAAAGTCTTGGGTGGTGAACCGCGTATCGATGGTCGCGATTTCAAGAGCGTACGACCTATCAGTGTACGTACCGGTATTTTACCGCGCGCACATGGTTCAGCCTTGTTTACGCGTGGCGAAACGCAAGCGATAGTCACTGTGACATTAGGTAACGAGCGTGACGCACAGATTATCGATAACATCCACGGCGATAAACGTGATCCGTTTATGTTGCACTACAACTTCCCGCCTTATTGTGTCGGTGAAACGGGTATGATGGGTAGTCCAAAGCGTCGCGAAATCGGTCACGGTCGTCTCGCGCGTCGCGCGCTCGAAGCGGTGCTTCCTTCACAAACTGATTTTCCTTATGTGTTGCGTGTCGTATCGGAGATTACCGAGTCGAATGGCTCGAGCTCGATGGCGACAGTGTGTGGTGCCAGTCTCGCATTGATGCAAACGGGTGTACCTATTTCGGCACCTGTAGCCGGTATTGCGATGGGTCTTGTTAAAGAAGGCGAGCAGTTTGCTGTACTATCCGATATTCTCGGTGATGAAGATCACTTAGGTGATATGGACTTCAAAGTTGCGGGTACTGAAAATGGTATTACCGCATTGCAGATGGATATCAAGATCGAAGGCATTACGACAGAAATCATGGAGCAGGCACTTGCCCAAGCGCGTGATGGACGTCTACATATTCTCGAGATCATGAACCGTCACATCAGCAAACCGAGTAGTGAAGTTTCGGAACATGCACCGCGCATTCTAGAAATTAAAATTAACCCCGATAAAATTCGTGACATCATTGGTAAGGGCGGCGCAACCATCCGTTCGATCACTGATGAAACGGGCGTTGATATTGATATCTCTGATGACGGTCTTGTTCGCATCTTCTCAGCGGATCAATCTGCTGCAGATGCTGCTGTTAAACGCATCGAAGAATTGACTGCTGAAGTTGAAGCGGGCGCTATCTACGAAGGTACAGTTGCACGTATCGTCGACTTTGGTGCTTTCGTTACAGTCCTTCCTGGTAAAGATGGTCTACTCCATATCTCACAAATCGCGAACGAGCGTGTGGAAAATGTGAATGATTATCTTAAAGAAGGTCAAAAAGTCAAAGTCAAAGTCTTAGAAATCGATCGCATGGGTCGGGTGAAACTGAGTATGAAAGCCTTGTTACCACAAGAAAATAAACAACAAGACGTTCAACCTCAAAACCCAGAAGGTAACAACCCATCACAAGAAGCTGTTTCTGACGATTCACGCTAACGGTTGATTTTACTTCTATTAACCTCTCCTTTTCTCTGAGTGATTGGAGAAGAGGAGGGGATTAATTTCTACCGTCCACTCAATTCCCGCATCAGCGCCATACGAATCGCAACACCGTGACGAATCTGTTGCCATATGAGGCTACGCTCACCGTCAGCGACGTTCGAGGCAATTTCTACTTCGCGATTCATAGGCCCTGGGTGCAATACAATTGCATCAGGTTTTGCGAAGTTTAAGCGCTCTTCAGTTAAGCAATAGTTTTTGATGTAGTCGTCGGGGTTAAATAACGTTTCAGCAGAGAGCCGTTCGCGTTGAACGCGCAACATGATGACAACGTCACAATCTTGTAGGCCCTCTGTCATATCTTCTTCATTGGTGACGTGTTCGATATCGCCCGCGTCCATGGTGAGTGCGGCTGGTCCGATTAAGCGGATATCACGACAACCTAAGGCTTTCAGCGCCACGATGTCGGAGTGGGCAACGCGCGAGTGACGGCTGTTACCGACAATCGCAATGGAGCATTTTGCGATATCGCCTTTCGCGCGCGCAATGGTGAGCATATCTAACAAGCCTTGCGTTGGATGCGCGTGCTGGCCATCACCGGCATTGATAAGACGAACGTCATCAGGTAGCTCACCTAGAATCGTTTCCCAATAATGTGCTTCCGAGTGACGAATAACAAAAATTCGGCACGCCATGGCGTGTAGTGTGCGTATGGTATCAAGTAGCGTCTCACCTTTTTGAACCGATGATTGGTTGATCGGTAAGTAGGCGATATCAGCCCCGAGTCGCTTTGCAGCCAATTCGAAACTCAAGCGCGTGCGAGTGCTCGGCTCGAAAAAGAGTGTCGCGACCGTTTGGTTTAATAAAACTTGTTCAAGTTGAGGCTCAGACAGTAAGCGCTCGGCATCAGCCATCACATATTCGATGTCATCACGAGACCAGTCGCTTAGTTGTAAACAGTGTGGGTTATCTATCATGACGCTCTAACCAGTGTTGTAAAATGATGGCAGCGGCAACACTATCGATATCTGCTTTCTTAAGTGCGCTAAAGCCGCCTTGCTCGAAAATATGTTCTTTTGCCGCTTTGGTTGTTAAACGCTCATCGCTCAAATGTACCGGCAAATCGTAGCGCTCACCGAGCGAGCTTGCAAAGTCTTTTGCTGCTTCGGTGGTCCATTGTTCGCTACCGTCCATATTCAGCGGCAATCCTACCACTAAACCTTCCGGATCCCAAGTTGCCATGAGCTTATCGCAGACATGCCAATCGGGGACACCATCTTTCGCGGCAATGTTGGTGAGTGGTTTGGCTTGGCGCGTTACTAATTGGCCAACCGCGCTGCCGATGCGTTTCATTCCAAAATCGAAGGCAAGGTAGACGCCAGCGCTAGGCATGGCCTTTGTCACCGGATAAGTCACTCATGTCAAAACCTAAGAGTTGAGCAGTCGCTTCCCAGCGTTGGTGAAATGGTTTACTAAAAAGAATGTCCTCATTCGCTTCACACTCGAACCAAGCGTTTTCTTGTAACTCTTGTTCTAGCTGTTGGCTTGCCCAGCCGGCACAGCCTAGTGTGACCAATGAGCGTTCTGGGCCTTCGCCGCGCGCCATGGCTTCTAAAATATCTTGCGAAGTGGTGATACAAATATTGTCACTGATTTGAATGGTCGAGCGCCAGCTACCAAAAGGCGGGTGGACAACGAAACCGCGTTCTTGTTGCAGCGGACCGCCAAACAAAACCGTGATTTCATTGCTCGTTGGTGATGTCGATGTGATATTCATCTGATCAAAAATCTGCTCAAGCTTGAGGTTGAGCGGTCGATTGATGACGATCCCGACCGCACCTTCTGCGTTGTGTTCGCAGATCAGGGTGACGGCACGCTCAAAATTGGGATCGCGCATCGTCGGCATCGCGACAATAAAGTGATTCGTTAGATCGATTGTTGTATTCACGCAAATAAACCTTTGTTGCTCGCGACTTCGTTAGCGACTTCTGTCGTTATTGTGTTACTTTTGACTAAGTCTTGCAAGTGCTGATCAAGCGTTTGCATTCCAACTGAACTACCGGTCTGGATCGACGACGCCATTTGCGCAATTTTATTTTCGCGTATGAGGTTTCGAATCGCAGGAGTACACGCCATAATTTCGAGTGCAGCAACGCGCCCACGCTCGCGTTTTTTCAGTAGCATTTGAGAGACCACGGCTTGTAGTGATTCAGATAACATGGTGCGTACCATCTCTTTTTCGCCCACAGGAAAAACGTCAATAACACGGTTGATAGTTTTTGCAGCGGAGCTTGTGTGTAGCGTTGCGAAAACTAAGTGACCTGTTTCGGCGGCTGTGAGTGCGAGTCGTGTCGTTTCGATATCACGCATCTCACCAACGAGAATAATGTCAGGATCTTCACGCAATGCTGAGCGTAATGCATTGTTAAAATTCTGTGTGTCGCGATTGACTTCCCGCTGATTGATAAGACACTTATCGCTTGTGTGTACATACTCGATCGGATCTTCGATAGTGAGTACGTGGTGAAAACGGTTATGATTAATGTAATCAATCATCGCAGCGAGCGTGGTACTCTTACCAGAACCCGTTGGGCCTGTGACTAAGACGAGACCGTGTGGTAAACAGGCGAGATCTCTCAAGATGTCAGGCATGTTGAGTTCTTCTAGGGTGAGTACCTCATGCGGGATGAGACGAAACACACCGCCTGCACCGCGGTCGTGGTTGAAGACGTTGACACGGAAGCGGGCGAGTCCTGGTACGTTGAAAGAGAAATCGGTTTCGAGGTAGGCTTCGTAATCGCGTCTTTGCTGATCGGTCATCATGTCGTAGAGCAAGTGGAGTAAGCTTTTGTGGTCCAACGGCGGGATGTTAACCCTGCGAAGTTCACCATCCACACGGATTAAAGGGGGAAGATCGGCTGATAAATGCAGATCGGAAGCGTTGTTTTGAACACAGAAAGATAATAGTTCGGTGATATCCATATGGCAGATTCCTTATCTATAGAAGCGCGGTTTACTCGCGTGCATGCGGCCATTATAACGGCAAGCGAGCAGGCGGGTCGAGCGCACAATGAAGTTACGTTGCTAGCTGTAAGCAAGAAACAATCCGTTGTTTCCATTCGAGAGTTATATGCGGCGGGACAGGTTGATTTTGGTGAAAATTATGTGCAAGAAGCTGTCACTAAAATCGAGGCTCTGCGTGATCTTGACATACGTTGGCATTATATTGGTCAAATCCAGCGCAATAAAACACGAACCATTGCTGAGCACTTCGCCTGGGTACAGAGTGTCGATAGATTATTGATTGCTAAGCGATTAAGCGATGAGCGGCCCGACTCGTTACCGCCGCTAAACCTGTGTTTGCAGGTTAATATGCAGGGCGAAGCGCAAAAAGCAGGGGTTGCGCCAGAGGACACACTCGCTTTGGTTCGTGCTGTTGCCGTCTTGCCCAGACTTTGCTTGCGTGGGATTATGGTGATCCCAAAAATGGGGCTGAGTGTTGAGGCGTCGCACCGAGTTTTTAGCGACGCGCGACAATTACTTGAGACTATGCAACAAGATGGGTTAAACTTGGACACATTATCCATGGGCATGTCGGCTGATTACCCCATTGCCATCGCCGAAGGTGCAACGATGGTAAGAGTCGGCACCGACTTGTTTGGCGCGAGGAGTCGCGATGACTGAACGACACATCACTTTCATAGGCGCAGGCAAACTCGCCTCAAGTCTCATCGGCGGGTTATTGTCGGCTGGTTACAGCGTTGATGCCCTGAGTGCAACGCATCCCAAAGCCGAGCGACGCGAACACATCGAGTCTTTATTCGGCATTCAAACGAGCGAAGATAACAATGCGTTTATCCATAAGGCTGATGCCGTGGTGCTGGCGGTTAAACCGCATGTCTTACCTGCTGTGTTGCTAGACATTGGCGATGATATAAGAACACACAAGCCACTTGTGATATCGCTTGCTGCTGGGGTTAGGTTGCCTAAGTTAACGAAGATGCTTGGTGAGGATGTGCCTGTTGTGCGCTGCATGCCGAATACACCCGCGCTTGTTAGCAGTGGTGCTTCGGGTTTAGTTGCTGCAGACGGCGTTGCTGAAGACTTATGTGATTTGGCCGAGTCGATTATGCGTGCTGTGGGGGTTAGTGTTTGGGTGCGCGATGAACATGAGCTCGATGTGGTGACCGTCTTATCAGGTGGTGGGCCTGCCTATGTCTTTCTACTCATGCAAGCATTCGAAAAAGCAGCGGCTAAAGCAGGACTTGCTGATAACAAGGCCCATTTATTGTTTACCCAGACCGTTTTGGGCAGCGCACACCTAGCGATGGAGACGCAACTGGCGTATGATGACCTCATCAAGCAGGTGGCCTCCAAGGGTGGAACCACGGAGCAAGCCCTTGCGGTATTGCAAGATGCTAAGATCGACACTTTGATTGACAATGCGGTAGAGGCGGCCCTAACGCGGGCACAACAGTTAGCCAAGGAGGACTAAGCGTGAACCCATTCAATTCAGGGGCAACATTTCTGATTGCCACACTCTTCAACCTTTATGTACTCGTGCTTGTCTTGCGGTTTATTGCCAAGTATTTCAATGCCAACATGGATAACCCCGTTGCGAATTTTGTGATGGTTGCAACCGATCCACTCTGCAAACCGATTGCAGATTATTTACCCGACATTGCGGGTATCGAAACGGTAAGTGTGTTCGTCGCACTCGCTGTTGAGTTTGTTAAATACTTCTTGCTCAGTTTTCTATCTGCGAGCCTTGGCTTTGACGTGATAGCTTTTCTCGTGATGGCGATTGGTGATCTGTTGATTCAAGTCGCGACGGTGTTTATCTACGCCATCATCATCGTTGTCGTCTTGCGCATGCTAATGCCGCAGACGATGCAACAACCGATCGTGATGTTCCTCGTGACGATTACTGAGCCATTGCTTGCGCCAGCACGAAAGTTAATCCCGCTTGTCGGTGGTTTTGACTTGTCACCGCTTGCTGTGTTGATTGTGTTATGGCTTATCCAAATCATCATTTTCAACCCAATTTTCTATACGGGTTTACGCATGGGAATGAGTTAATGCGTTGTTTGTTCTTTATCGTCTTGTTATGGGGTTGGCTTGCGCAAGCATGTGCCGACCCCTATTATTGTCCGTCGCGACAAGGCTACGTTCGTGTTGGTGATACCTATGCGCAGGTCGTGAACAAGTGTGGTGAGCCTACCGCTCAACAGACAAAGCGTGTGGTGGCGAGTGAGGAAGTGCCTGTTCAACGCTATACGTTTCGCGCGGTGCAAGAAAACGATTTGGGGTTTGGCTTTGCGAGTGGGCGTATTCGTTTAGCTGAGCCCATTATTGTCTCGGTGTATAACAACAAAGTCGTTCAAATCAGCGCTAACAATCAGCCCTTACAATCGACTAACTATTGTGGCGGGATGCCTATTCGCGTTGGTGACAGTATTTTCACGGTCCAGGCTGCTTGTGGTGAGCCTCGTTCGGTGACGGAAGGTACTGTGAAACGTAACCGCGGTATGGCGATGCAGCGCACCGCAACCTACAATTTCGGACGCTTCCAGCCTGGTTATGTCATGGTTTTTCAAAACGATATCTTAGTATCGATTCAGTCGACACAATAACGCGACTCCCGTATAATTATGCACTCATAGATATTAAAGAGTGTAGCAATGCAAGATTACCATCTGTTTACTTCTGAGTCAGTTTCTGAAGGACATCCTGACAAGATAGCTGATCAAATATCCGATGCCATCCTCGATGCGATCCTCGAACAAGATAAGAAGGCGCGGGTTGCGTGTGAAACCTTCGTTAACACCGGTATGGTGTTTATTGCGGGTGAGATCTCGACTTCGGCTTGGGTTGATATCGAAGGCATTGCGCGAAATACGATACGCCGCGTGGGGTATAACTCGTCTGCGATCGGATTCGACTGGGAGTCCTGTGCCATCATGACGGCGATAGGTAAGCAGTCGAGTGACATCGCGCAGGGGGTTGATCGCGAAGAGTCGCTAGGTGCAGGTGATCAGGGCTTGATGTTTGGTTATGCGACGAATGAAACCGATATGTTGATGCCCGCGCCGATTCACTACGCGCATCGCCTGATGATGCGCCAAGCTGAGTGTCGCAGGGCAGGCGGGCTTTCTTGGTTGCGACCTGATGCGAAGTGTCAGCTTACGTTTCGCTACGAAGATGGTAAGCCTACGTCTATCGATACGGTTGTCTTCTCAACACAACACCATCCCGAAGTCTCGCAAGCGACACTTTGTGACGCGGTGCGTGAGGAAATCATTAAACCGACGCTGCCTAAAGAACTTATGCGCGAAGACACGCGCTACTTAATTAACCCGACCGGGCGTTTTGTTTTAGGTGGTCCACTTGCCGATTGTGGTTTGACCGGGCGCAAGATTATCGTCGACACCTATGGCGGAATGGCACGCCACGGCGGTGGATGTTTCTCCGGTAAAGATCCATCTAAAGTTGATAGAAGTGCGGCGTATGCTGCGCGTTCTGTTGCGAAACATATTGTCGCAGCTGGTCTCGCCGATAAGTGTGAAATTCAATTGTCTTATGCGATTGGTGTTGCTGAGCCGGTTTCAATTAGTGTTGATACGTTTGGTACGGGTAGTGTTACCGATGCGGAAATTACCGAGCGTGTGAAAGAAGCGTTTGATTTAACTCCACAAGGTATTATTAACCACTGGCGCTTACTCGACGTGAAATACGAGCCATGCGCGGCCTACGGACACTTTGGTCGCGAAGGGGATAACTTTACGTGGGAAGCTATTGATAAGGACTTATTACGATGAGTGTAACAGCCGTGAAATTAGAGAACGATTTTAAAGTTGCCGATATGTCCCTAGCCGATTGGGGACGCAAGGAAATTACGATTGCCGAAACAGAAATGCCGGGGTTAATGGCGTTGCGTGAAGAGTTCGCAAAACAACAACCTTTAAAAGGCGCGCGTATCGCCGGTTGTCTACACATGACGATCCAAACGGCCGTCTTGATTGAAACATTGATTGCGCTCGGCGCCGAAGTGCGTTGGTCGTCTTGCAATATCTTTTCAACTCAAGACCATGCTGCGGCTGCGATGGCGCGCGCGGGGATTGCAGTTTTCGCTTGGAAAGGTGAGACCGAAGAAGAATACGAATGGTGTGTCGAACAAACTATTACAGGACCGAACGGTTGGCAACCCAACTTGTTGTTAGATGACGGCGGTGATCTGACAGAGATGATACATAACCGTTACCCTGAGCTTGCGAAAAATATTAAGGGTGTTTCAGAAGAAACGACAACGGGTGTGATGCGTTTAATTGAGCGCGCTAAACAAGATACGTTGCTGATGCCTGCTATGAATGTGAATGATTCAGTAACGAAGTCTAAATTCGATAATCTCTATGGTTGTCGTGAGTCGCTGCTCGATGGTTTGAAGCGCGCAACCGATGTGATGATCGCGGGTAAAACGGCGATGGTACTTGGCTTTGGTGACGTTGGTAAGGGTTGTGCTCAAGCGTTACGTAGCCAGGGAGCACAAGTTTGGGTCAGTGAAGTCGATCCGATTTGTGCGCTACAAGCCGCGATGGAAGGTTATAAGGTGACAACGCTTGAAGAGGCTGCACCGGTTGCTGATATTTTTGTTACCGCAACGGGTAATTATAATGTTATCGACCATAACGCGTTACTGCAGATGAAAGACCAAGCCATCGTTTGTAACATCGGTCACTTCGATAACGAAATCGATATCGCGTCACTGCAAGCTTACGAATGGATCAACATCAAACCGCAAGTCGATCAGGTGGTCTTACCGAATGGTAAACACTTAACAATTCTTGCTAAAGGACGTCTTGTTAATCTTGGTTGTGCGACGGGACATCCGAGTTTTGTGATGTCGAATTCGTTCACTAACCAAGTGCTCGCACAAATCGAGTTGTGGCAACATAGCGAAGACTACGCTCACCAAGTCTATGTCTTACCGCGTAAGCTCGATGAAAAAGTTGCGCGCTTACACTTAGCTAAGCTTGGTGTGAAATTAACAAAGCTCTCAGCGAAACAAGCGAAATATATTAACGTTTCTGTCGATGGCCCTTACAAGTCTGACGACTATCGTTACTAATTGCGATGGCGCTATCACGCTTTTATCAAGACGTAGACTTAGTTGTTGGTAACACGGTAGCTCTCGATGCGCGTAATCATCGACATGTTGTTCATGTCTTGCGTAAGCGGATAGGCGATGAAGTCGTCTTGTTCAACGGGCAGGGTGGTGAGTATGTTGCGTCTATCGCAAGCTGTGATAAACGCAATAGCTCAGTTGTCATCGATGCATTTCGTGATGTCGATCGTGAATCAAACCTGCAAACTCATCTTGCGCTTGCCTTATCGCGCGGCGAGCGCATGGATTACGCTTTACAAAAAGCCGTCGAACTCGGTGTTACACACATTACACCGCTCTTAACCCAACACAGCACCCTACGCTTAAATGCTGACAAGATAGATGCGCGTATGCGCCATTGGCAAGGTGTCATCTGTCATGCCGCAGAGCAGTCAGGGCGGACAGCCTTACCACAACTTGATGAGCCACAAACACTTGCAACTTTTCTTGCGAGCTGCCAATCCGATTTGAAATGGCTTTTTGAGACATGCGGTGAATCGGCTACGCCTAAGTCAGATGTGCGTGTTACGCGTGTCTGCATGCTCGTAGGCGGTGAGGGTGGTTGGCACGACGACGAAGTAGCGCTTGCCAAAGACCATGGTTTCAACGTCATAACCCTCGGACCACGTATTTTCCGCACTGAAACAGCTCCTGTTGTGGCACTGACGCTTGCTCAAGCCTACTATGGTGATTTTATTGCTTAATTTCTCTATCCCAATGTAACCCTCTTCTGTTCAGCATTTATCCAAGCGGCCGACTATACTTACAAGGAGATGACCTAGATGTGGAGTGTCGTATGGGGGTTTATCTTTATAGGGTTAGGATAAGTAACGAGAAATTTCACAAGATGTTCTCGAATACGCAGGATCGCAGGATGAGCATGAGAGGTGGCCAGGTAAAATCAGCCGTCAGCGGCTATTTTAGCTATGCGGCGGCTTCTGTTGCGACGCCAGCTGCAGGTATCAAGAACGCACACGTTGCTAAGAATTATGGCATGGAGCGGATGCGACTTTCTGAAACCTTAAGAAAAGGTATCTTTTATAGTGCGAAACATGAAACACTACAACTCGATGAGAGTGCCCAGCTTGCTGAAGTACGTTGGTTGACGGGGGAAGGCGCTAGCAAGCTTGTAGAATTTAGCCAAGTTGATAGATGGCATGGCATGCACATAAACAAAAAATGGGGGAGGCCCTATCACCGAATAGTTACGGTGATGTCAACGACACCACCCGATAAGGCTGAGCCCGGAATCGAGGTGGATTTTGCTTTTCCCGTACCGGAGATGGCAAAATCTTTCTATAGGAATTTTGTATGGGGAGAGGCGGCCGATGAGCAGGCACCACCACCCTCTAAGGATTTCGATTACAGCACGTTACGTCCTAAGCTTCCGGAAGATCAGGTAAGGCAGCAGGCTATAGTGCCCGCTGCAGCAAAAGCTGCGACAAGAAAAATAGGCGAAGCAGCGTCGGGTGTTGCGAGTAAGGTCGCAAAAAGAATCAGTGAGCGTCGAGATGGGCTTATTGGGGAAGGTGGTGTAAAACAGATTTTACGGAGTAAGTCACGGCCATTGCCTGATTCTTCAACTATGGGGTCTAGTCTCACTGCTAGAACTACCGTGAAAGTTTGTAATGGTTCTATTGAGCTTAAAGGCGATCGCGAGGCGACGTATGACTACCTCGAAGCAAAAGCGCATGGCACGACAGAGATGTTAAGGACGTTTAATCCCACCGAACAGAATGTTTCAAAAGAAGATTGTCGACAAATGCGTGGATTAGTTGAAAAGATCTTAGATATCGATCTCCAGGCTTATAATGTTGACGATGAGGTTTTAGAGGATGATCCCGATTATGATCCCAGAGAAGACATCGGACAATCTATTGAACAAATCGATGAGGTGCGAGAGGCTATCAAGGGGATGTATAATGAAAAGCATCCCGCACCATTCGACAGAATGCTTGACAGATTAGATGGGTTGTTAGAAGGTAGTAAAATTAAGCTAGAAGCTATGCGTGATATGAGACCTTCACAAGCACCAAAAGGATAAAACTATGTTTACTGATCACGACGAATTACCCATCCTTGAGATAGACGCGTTAACGCCAGAGCAACAAGAAGCCTTTGAAGCCATCATACAAGACGATTTTAATAAATTTCAATCATTACAACATGAAGAGTGGCTGTCCCATCGATACACTGCCGAGGGTAAAACGGTATTACACACTGCTGCGCTTAACGGCCATGTTGATATTGTTGAATTTATTCTGGGACTTGCTGCTAACGAAACAATGCTACCTTTGGTCAAGGCGCAATTGATGACAGAAGACGTTGCTGGATATTTACCCGTGGAATACAGTGCCGCCGGACATCAAGGTTACAAAGCAAAGGGAAGACGGTATAAGATTAGAACAAATAAATTCAACCGAATAACCCGCATGCTATTAGACAAGATGCAAGAAATCTTTCCAGACTACTCGCCTACAGAAGAGTTGCTTCCTTATTGCAGCAGTAGTGACACGGGTCGCTACGGTATGTTTTCGAGAACACGCGATGATGAAGATGCAGACTCGGCAACCGATTCCGATGCTATAGGCGACGCGCCGTCGAAAGTGACTGGCAGTTGAACCATGAGACGATTATTGACTAAGCTCGTCTAAATTTTTGAAATACACCAACGATTCAGGGTTCGCAACCGCACCGAGGTTATCGATAGGCATGTCGTGGACTAAACGATGCACGACAAGCTCCATAATCTTACCGCTTTGTGTGCGTGGCAAATCAGGTACCTCAATAATTTTTGCAGGCACGTGGCGTGGACTCGCGTTGTTGCGTATCGTTTGGCGAATTGTTTGTCGCAAGGCATCATCGAGTGTCACCTCATCGTGCGTGACAACGAATAAGATAAGTCTCGTATCACCATCGTGGGCTTGACCAATCACAAGCGCTTCAAGAATGTCATCGAGTTTTTCAACCTGCCTGTAAATCTCTGCGGTACCAATGCGTACGCCACCTGCGTTGAGGGTTGCATCAGAGCGACCGTAGATAACGACACCATCGTGTTTGGTAATCTTTGCGAAGTCACCGTGCGCCCAGATGTTGTCAAAACGCGAAAAATAAGCGTTGATATATTTCTCTTTATTGTCATCGTTCCAAAAATAAATCGGCTGCGTTGGAAACGGCGCCGTACAAACGAGTTCACCTTTCGTATCGGTAACGGCGTTACCGTTTTCATCGAAAACAGCAACGGCAAGACCAAGCCCACGACATTGCAGCTCACCGCGGTACACAGGCAAGATGGGATTGGCAAGCGCAAAACACGATACTAAATCAGTTCCACCTGAAATCGATCCTAAACACACATCGGTTTTTATGTCGCGGTACACATAATCGAATTGCTTGGGTAAAAGCGGTGAACCCGTCGATAAAATAAGGCGTAATTTTTCTAGCGCGAATAATTTACCTGGTTTAATGCCGGCTTTCTCGATAGTTGCTAAATACTTAGCGCTTGCCCCAAAGATTGAAACTTTTTCTTCATCGGCAACTTGCCAAAGCCTACGTCGACGTGGCATGAGCGGTGAACCCTCATAAAGCAACAGTGTGGCACCCTCGGCAAGACCAGTCACTTGCCAATTCCACATCATCCAGCCGCAGGTCGTAAAATAAAAGAAAACATCGTCACGTTTTAAATCACAATGCAACACATGCTCTTTCCTATGCTGCAATAACACATTCCCAGCACCATGGACGATACATTTGGGCTTGCCCGTGGTGCCCGATGAAAAAAGAATGTAGAGCGGGTGGTCGAATGGGGTATAGGTGAAAGAAGGTTTATCACGAGTGCTTAATGGTAATGCGTCAAAATGTTCAAAACGCTCATCGGGTAATATGGTAAGTTCATTTTTATCACACGCAAAAACGATCACATGTTTTATCGATGGAACTTTAGCGATAACTTTACAGGCTTTATTTAACACATCGCGCTGTTGTCGATTATAAATCGTTCTATCACACGTGAATAAAACAGTCGGCGTGATTTGCGAAAACCGATCGTAAGCTGCGTCGACACCAAAATCAGGTGAACACGATGCCCAAACTGCACCGATAGTGCTACAGGCAAGAAGGGCGATAATATTTTCAGGCCAGTTAGGACTGTAAGATACAATACGATCACCAGCCTTCACACCGAGTTGACGCAAGTGATCACTTACGCGCGCAACTTCACGATTAACTTCACGATAAGAAAGTGAGACACGCTTATCACCTTCCTCACGGTAGACAAGCGCGGGCCTATCATCACAAAAGCGCAGACAGTGTTCGGCATAGTTGAGTGTCGCACCAGGAAACCAAGTCGCCTCCCACATGTGCTCACCTTGATCGAGCACCGCTTCGAAAGGTGTTTGAAATGATATCTCACAAAATTCAGCAACAAGTGCCCAAAAAGCTTCGGGCTCTTGCACTGACCACGCGTAGCAGGCTGGGTAGCTTGATAGATTTAACTTAAAACGTTTATTGATAAGCTCGATAAACGCATAGAGTCTGCTGTTATGAATTTGTTCTTGCGTGGGTTGCCAAACGACGCTCACGTTGTGTTTCCTGGCGTTTGATGATGATGAGCTCTGTCGATTATCCTCCCATGTTTCGTCGTGTGAAGCAATATGAAACCACATGTGCATCATTCTATATATTAATCTTCATAACACAGCCATAGTTTTTAAGCCTACCTCATTCTGTAAAATTACGTAAAAAGTTTGCTACAATCCCTCCAGGTATAATGCAAAAGTGGCCTTGTGATGGACATCAAAAAACATATTTCGTGGGGGCAGGTCGACGATGTCACTGAGATCTGCGAGCCGCTTTTTAACCAGTTCGATCTAACGTATTTCGACTATGGTCGCTTGTATAATGATGGTTCAGTTATATCGTTATACACCGATCGAGATTTTGGTATCTACATACACAACCACCGCGAATACAAGTTTCCAAGTACAGTGATCAAGCCGGGTGTCCACCTCTGGATGTCGTATATGGCAAATGACATCATCATAGGTGCCAAACATGAATTTAATCACGATTATCTACTGACCATATACACACAGTATGATGACTATTGCGAAGTTTATGACTTTGCAACTAAACCTCATAATCATAAAGTTCTCGAACTCTATTTTAATCATCTCGATATATTCGAACTTTTTATCTAACACTTCAAAGAAAAAGCCGCTAAGCTTATCGACAAGCAAGAACAGAGTCGTTGGCACAGACTCATTTTGCCTGAAGGTTGTTATGGTGATGCGATGGATTATTACAACGTCGAGACACTGAAGTTTCTTGAGCCAAAACAAAAGTACAATAGAATCGCAATCAAACTCAATGGTCAGCAGTATCTTTTAACGAGGAGAGAGGCACAAACACTGCTTTATTTTGCAAAAGGCTTTTCTACGAAACAAATTAGTGAATTACTCGGTTTATCGCCGCGGACGGTCGATGTATATTTTGAGAGTATTAAGCTCAAGTTTAACTGTAAAAAACGAGTTGAACTCTTTTTATTACTCGGAGACCCTCTTCAATTGAGTGGTTATTTGGCGAGTATAATCGAGAGCTGCTAGTTGTCCCGGCACGTCTTGACTTCCCCACGATTTGCTGTAAATTGCATATCCTGGCTAATTGAGTACCGTAGTCAATTGAGGACCTTATCATGAACAAAAAGCTATTTTCTTTTATTTCTATTATTTTGCTTGCCTTCACCCTACAAAGTTGTGCTGTCTACAAAGCGACAGAGCAACCGGGTAAAAAAGATTTATCAGTTTTAAATCGCGGCACCGATCGCGAAAAAGTTATCGCTGAACTGGGCAAGCCTGTGCATACCTCGATGAAACATGGTCACCGCGTCGACGTGTTCAGTTTCGTTCAGGGTTACTCAACGGGCGTTAAAACCGCTCGTGCACTTGGCCACGGTGTGGCTGATGTGATGACCATGGGTCTATGGGAAGTTGTCGGTACACCCATCGAAGGTATCGCCAACGGCACAGAGAACAAGGTCAAAGTTGTTTACAAACACAACCGCGTCGAACGAGTTATTGCTCTAGCTGGCAAACAAGCCGCTAGCAAAGCAACAGGCTAAAGACAAAAGACTAGTTTTCGACCAGCTCGATTCAATCAACTATCTTATCTTCCTTCTCCTCTCCCTCAAAATACTGAGGGAGAGGTCAATTTGCACAATGTAAGACCTGCTTGAGGGCGGCTTGTCGTCTTCAGGCTATGGAAAAACATGGATGTTTTTCCTCAAGCGCCCAATGGATGGGCTTGCAGCGGGCCTGAAGATGACAAGCCGCCCTCAAGCAGGTCGAGTCCATGCACGAACGCCACCAAGCAAGCACTCAGGCAAACCCCGAAACATCCCCAGTAAACCTTGGCGTAACAAGCCGAATATTGCTATAATGCCCCCCTTTGCGCGAGAGTGGCGGAATTGGTAGACGCGCTGGATTTAGGTTCCAGTGGGCTATGCCTGTGAGAGTTCGAGTCTCTCCTCTCGCACCATTGTTTATATAGAGGTGTGATTCAAGATGGAAAGTACGTTAGAAACCGTTGAAGGCTTAGAGCAGCGATTAGCTTGGGAAGTACCGGCTGAGACAATTGAAAATGATGTTAATGCCAAGTTAAAAGACTTGACGGGTAAAGCGAAGCTTAAGGGCTTTCGTCCTGGCAAAGTCCCTTTTGATCTTATCAAGAAGCGTTACGATGCGAGCGTTAGGGCTGAAGTAATCGAGAAAGCGGTTGAAGCATCTTTCCGTAACTTAGTTGTAGAGCACAAACTCGCACTCGCGGGTCGACCCAATATCGATTTCGGTGATTACGAAGCGGGCGGTAGCCTTAAATTGACAGCGACGTTTGAAGTGTTGCCAGAATTTGATTTAGTAACACTCGAAGGTCAAACGATTGAGAAAGTTGTTTGTGACGTTGCCGATGAAGATATCGATGAAGTCCTCGAGCAATTACGTGATCAACACGCCGACTGGAACGAAGTTGAGCGCGAAGCTAAAGATGGCGATAAGATCCGTTTCGATTTTAAAGGCTTCTTAAACGATGAGCCTTTCCAAGGCGGTGAAGCAAAAGACTACGAATTACAACTCGGCAGCAAATCAATGATCCCAGGCTTCGAAGAAGCACTTATCGGTGTGAAAGCGGGTGAAGAGCGTACGTTCGATGTGACGTTCCCAGAAGATTACCCGAGTAAAGATTTAGCTGGACAAAAAACACAGTTTAAAACGACAACCCATGCGGTTCTCGAGTCCACCAAAGCAGAGGTGAACGAAGACTTTGTTAAGAAGTTTGATATTGAAGATGGCACAGTCGAAGGCTTGCGTGAAGAATTAAAATCATCGCTAGCGCGTAATGTCGAGCGCGAAGTTAACGCGCGTTTGCGCAAAACTGTTGTTGAAAAATTACAGACACTGAATGAAATGCAGCTACCAAAAGCGCTTGTGACTGAAGAAATGCGTGATATGCGTCAACAAACGCTTTCTCGTATGGGCGTTGATGCGAATCAGCTCAAAGATGATGATGAAAAGTTTCCTCTCGAGCAATATCGCGAACAGGCGGAAAACCGTGTCAAACTTGGTTTAGTGTTCGATAAAGTGATTACGCAGTTTGACATCAAGCCTGACTCAGGAAAAATGCAGCAGCAAATGCGCGATATGATGGCTGATTTCCAAGATCCAACGGCCTTTTTGCAATTGCTTGAGAAAAACCCTCAGTTCCGTAACCAGCTTGAATCACAAGCGCTTGAAGAATCAGCTATTGACAGACTCGTTGAAGATGCCACTATTAGCGAAAAGAAAATGACGTACAAATCCTTGTTGAAGGGTGAAGACGAGTAACAGTTGCAATAACTATAAGGAAGAAAGCATCATGGCAATCATGAATAATCTTGTGCCTATTGTTGTTGAACAAACTGCGCGTGGTGAGCGCTCTTATGATATCTATTCTCGACTGTTAAAAGATCGCGTGATCTTTATGGTCGGTGAGGTTGAAGATCATATGGCAAACCTCATCGCAGCTCAGCTACTCTTTCTCGAATCAGAAAACCCTGATAAAGATATCTATCTTTACGTTAATTCACCGGGTGGTGTTGTAACGTCTGGTATGGCGATCTACGACACGATGCAATTTATCAAACCTGATGTCAGTACACTATGTATCGGCCAGGCAGCGAGCATGGGCGCGCTCATCTTGGCAGGTGGCGCACCAGGTAAGCGTTTTTGTCTGCCTAATTCACGTATGATGATCCACCAACCCTTAGGTGGCTACAAAGGCCAAGCGACAGATATTGGTATCCACGCTGAAGAGACCCTAGCGCTTCGTGAGCGTTTGAACCAAATCTTAGCGCACCATACGGGTCGCGATGCGGCACAGATTCGTGAAGATACAGAGCGCGATAACTTCATGGGCCCACAACAAGCGATTGATTATGGCTTGATTGACCAAATGCTTGAGTCGCGTGCTGCTTTGAACGTTGAAGACAGCAAATAACAACCTATCGCACTTCGTTGTTCCTATAGACCCCTTGCTAGACAAGGGGTCTACACACCAATAATCACTAAGGTTTTGTTCGTTTTATGCGCAATACTTTAAGCTTCTCTTAAGCAGCAGATGTTAGGATAAATACATTCTAGCGATATGCTCATAGATTATTTTTTATGCCAAAACAACGACTTGATCCTATAACAGACATTACAGCCTTGCAGGGCCTCGTGGCTGAGCTACGCCGTAAGCGCTGTAAAAGCGTGCTAGGTGAAGACAGACGTGACAAGGCTATTAATTTCATCAATTGCCTTATCTATATCGCTGAAAACATAGAGACGATTCAAGAGCAAACTTGGGAAATGCGCGGGCTTGTCAAAAGTGGTGTTGAGCTGACGGGTGACGCGCGCAAGGGTGTTTTACGCAATCCAAGTTCAAATACTTCTTTTCACATCAATCATTTTCTTAATAATCATTATGCCGACATTCCCGCGATCTCCTCAAGGAATTCCATATATTCTCTTTGCTGAGGGACCGAACAGCGTAATGATTTTTTTTCGAAGGTCAGTTAGATTTGTTATTAATTGCCTAATAGGGTCACGG
>Ga0180433_10004335_pt1 | contig 20016 bp, 15 predicted proteins | sample SS_ome_8_FD_132980 | JGI IMG/M metagenome (GOLD analysis project Ga0180433, IMG submission 132980) | Hypersaline lake sediment archaeal communities from the Salton Sea, California, USA - SS_1_D_1 metaG | ecosystem: Environmental > Aquatic > Non-marine Saline and Alkaline > Hypersaline >... | reverse complement strand
GGTTTACTCCGGGGCCATACAAGATCCTAACTGGGTAGGCCAGAAGGTTGTTACCGTTAATGTAATGGACGACGACCAGGCCAACATCTTGTTCACTTACACCCCTGCGGAGAAAGATACCCCGAAGTACCCCGTAACAGGCCCCGTTCAGATATGGGAAGAGCCCAGATGGTTCTTCGGCAACCCGTATGAAAGATGGCGGAAAATCGGCATTACACTGCAGGTTCCGCCGCTGGTCGATGGGGATCCGTGCCAGCCTACTTCCGTCAAGCTCCAGGCGGTGGTGGAAGGCGACATCGAAGGTGACAATTTTCCTTTGACGACTCCGACTTTGCCTTATGAAGAGACCGACGACCCGAACGGTATAATATTCACCGCGGCTAACTATAATGTAACGCAGTCCATCAAGGTATGGGGCAACGACGATAATTTGCTGCAAGCCATAGATGCCACTGCTGCCGGCGATGAGGATTATCAAGCCACTCTCGTAGTTACCGTTATAGACGACGGCGGCGACACCCGTTACACGGATTTAGAACAAACAGTTATTTTAGACATCGAGGACAATGAATGCGGCGCCTACGGTATCTCGTATCTTGACATCGGCAATCCTAATGCCTTGACTGACCCAAATTATCTTGACGAAGAAGGTAATCCGTTGCCGGACTGTCATGTGGATATCTATGACATCATTGAGTTTGCCAGCCGATGGCTCGAATGCTCATATCCGCAGGACCCGTCCTGTGAGTCTTACCTGTAAGGGGTATTTGGAACGGCTAATGAGTTTATGAATATAAAGTGTAACCATGAAGAATGGAGGATTTAATTATGAAAAAATTGATAATGTTTGTAATGGTATTAGCGATTGCAACCCCGGCTGTGGCACTGGTTTACGAGCCTCACTCACCCGGATTTGCCGGTTGTGCAAACAGCGGCCAGGTCATCTGGGAGTTCATCGAGGACGGCTGCGAGCCGACGAGTGATCAGGCCGACCCGCCTTATTATTTCGACCCGGACCTGGTGAACCCTGTATTCGGCACTCGCTACGCAGAAGGCGGCCCGGTTTGGACATGGAACTCAGCCGGTGGGAGAGGTCAGTATACAGTCGAAGACACAGGTGCGGGAACCGAGGACAGCCTCAATCAACCCATACCTGATAGAGGCGAAAAGCAATATATGAGGATGTATTTTGAGGTTACTCATACTATAGTAGAGAACGACGACCCGTCTTTTATCGGTATGGGCCTGGAACTGTGGGATATGACCGAATGGTTAGGTTGCCCACAGTCATCCGAGGATGGCGACGGTGAATATCTCAACGGATATGAGTTTCCCCCGCCCACCGTGCAGTTTGACCTCGGAGACGGGTTTTATCAGAGCATCTGGGTAGCCGACTTCTCCGAGGACGGCAGCGTTTATATGGAAGGTTTTGAAGGCGCGACTTTCCCCGGCCTGTTTGATGCCACACATACGACCGCCATCATCGGCATGAGCGACTTTGGCACCGAGGATTTCCTGCTCGAGGAAGTGTACATTAACTACATTTGGTTTAATAACGCTGACGGAAGTGATATTCCTGAACAGGATTGCGTCCCAATTATCGGCGGAGGAAAAAAGGCGCTAGAAATCGACACCGTTAATATCCCGATCTATGAGCCGCAGGATGCTGGTGGTCCGGCGCCAATTGGTCCGACCAGCGGCACGCTTAGGGTCAAACTTAACTACAAGCCGGGTGAAGACCTGGGCGATCCGGACTTCAACTGCACGGTTGTAGTTGACCCGGACCCCAACCAGGAAAATGTCGGCAGCGCTGATTTTAGCTTCACCAACCCAGTACCGCCGGATCCCAATGGAAACGTCACCTTGACCTTCACACAGGACAACTGGGACACATTCCAGGACATCACCGTTGCAGCTACCGCGGACCTTCTGAGAGAAGGTAACGAGAGCTCCAATATCCTGTTTACGGTAACCATCGACATCGCCGACTGCAACTTCGGCGGACCGGGATGTGAGGATCCGGTAACGCAAACCAAGGGTATCATCGTGGTTGACAACGATATACCTTATATATCGGTTCTTCCGGCGGATCCGTGTAAGCCTCTCGAGGGCACATTGTCTGAAAATGACCCATGCGTGCCCGTGTGTGTCAATGTCAGGCTTTCGCACCTGCCGGAATATAATGTCGATGTCTTTGTTGTCCGCGAATCAGATTACGACGTTCTCCTGGATAGTATGTCCATCATGGACCCGCCTTTGGGCGTGGCCGATGAACCGAACAGGCTGACCTTCACACCGGGCAACTACAACGTGAACCAGACGATTTGCCTGACCGCCCTTGATGATGACGAATTAGTCGAAGCCTGGTTAGAGTGGATTTCCGGTGTAATCCTCTTAAACGGTCAAAGCGAGGACATCAGATACCAGTCTTCCGAAGAAGGCGGCGAACTTGAAGAGCTGGAAGTTGGCTTCAATGTTCAGGACAACGAATGCGGCGCCATTGGCTATAACCCAAGTGACTATAACGAGGACTGCAGGGTTGGACTTGTCGACTTTGCACACTACTACAACGAATGGCTGATTTGTACACAACCTTATGAGGACGGCTGTGACAAGTATTGGAACATAGTACCAGAGTAGCTCTGATTAACGATTTAAGGTTTTATAAAGTGTTGAAGTGTAAAACAGGGTTTTGAAATCACAAACCCTGTTTTACACTCTTTGATATCGATTGTCGATAATGGTGCCGTCCTTAAATTTCAGTCAAAGAAAAGGCCGAACGAATATATTGCATGCGCAAAAAAATTAGAGGAAAAATTGTATGAACAAGAGAATTTGTGGTTTCACACTGATTGAACTTTTGGTTGTCATAGCGATTATCGCTCTGCTTCTGTCGATCCTGACGCCCGCGCTGAATACGGTAAAAGAACGCGCAAAGAGGATATTGTGCGCAAACAGATTGAAACAGTGGGGCATAGCCTTAGCAGCTTATGGCGCAACCAATGATAACATTCCCACAATGGTGTGGCGTATGTGGGGAATATTCCCGGTCTTTATGTCCTGGCTCGATCCGGGTGAGTACAATAATCCGCCGCAACCCGAGATGATATCGAGCGAATGGAGTGTCTGGAAAATGAATCCATATATTGACTGTGTTGACAAGAACTTTGGAGAAAACGGCCTGGCGAGCGAGATAATGGCCTGTCCCAACTGCAACGGTGAGCTTCTGGCTGAGTTGATAGCCGTGGAATGGGAAGTGATGAGTGGCGAGCGGTGGATCCTTCCGGCCTATTCCTACTGGGGGGGCGTTGGCGAGATGATTGCTATTTCCGAAACTTCGAACTCAGAATATAGTGAAAATGTTCTCAGGGACCTGACGCTGGATACAATGAGTCCCAGGCGTCTGCTGATGAGCGAAACCCTGTTCTTTGAAAGCAACTATCAATGGCAATACAACCATGGCAGAAGGGGCTGGGCATATGCCTTTTCGTGGTTAGGTACTTCTATGGATAAGCTGGCAGAGCAACATGAGCGTTTTGACGGCGACCAGGATGCCAATGGTAGAAGTCAATTATTCGGAGACGGCCGGGTTCAATGGCGACCGATACCGCTAAAGTTCGAGGACAACCTGCCCAGCGAGATTACGGAGTTGGGTGGTGTCGGCTTACGTGAAGAGAATTGGAACGGCCCGGGCAGCGGGTATATAGTTCATGCCGATGCTATGTACTATTAGCTTTTTGCCGAGTGGGACTCTAAAACAACCATAAAACTACAACAACGGAAGATTGTTTTTTAGGCCGCACAGGAGCCTGACGCTTTTTTACAGGTTTCGCCTGACGACTGCGGCTGTTGCGAGTGTCTGAGAGAGGTTATCAACCGACACTGTCACAGAAATGCGGACATTCCTTATAGCTGACGGGTCGTCCGGGACTGTTGCTCTGTCGAAAGTTATGGCTGTAACATTATCGCACATCACATAGGTGGAACTCGTGTCGTTGTCATCGAGATACAGCGTGTTGTCGGCGCTGCTGTAGCGATATGTAACGTCGCTGCCGTCGGCGGTGTGCATGCTGCACCGGCTGTTGTCAGGGTCGCCGGCCCCGATAAGGGCGACATCCTGGGCGGTCCGTATCTCGGTTGTGATTCTCATCAGTGCCTGACGAGCGGTGTTCATTGCCTTGAACATGGCCTCGTTCTGGTTGTAGTTGACCGCCGATGCGTTAAACGCCAGCCCAACCGCCGCCATCAGCATCCCAAAAATCGCCAGCGACAACAAAACCTCAACGAGAGTAAAACCATCATTAGATTTTGCTTTTTTCAAAATCATCATACATCCTCTGTGAGTTACCGGGTCCTTATCCAGTCCGCCGAGCTGATTGCGCTGCCGTTGCGCAGAATGGTTACCGTTACACGAGCGAAATCACTGCCCGCCTGGGGGACAGTGAAATCAGATGCGCTGACGTTTTGAAAGGTTACCTGTTGTGTGAAAGCCGCAAAGGCTGCGAGTGCATTTCCCTCGACATCCTGGGGCGGACAGTAGCTGCCTGCAAAGGCTGCCACGCCGTCAAAATCCATAGAAGCCGTCCGCGCCCGCACCTCCTCGATAAGAAATTCAGCGGTGGAAGTATCCAGTCCGGCGCTATTGACCTGTGTGAAGGCCTGGCTTGAAAGCATAAGCCCCGTTATTGCAATGGCAAGAAGCAATGTAGCCACCATAGCCTCGATGAGGGTAAAGCCGTCCCGGGCGAAATGATTTACATTTTTTTCGAGCCTGTTCACAAATTAACCCCTATTTAGCTTGTAACGACCTTAGACATCTTAAATATCGGCAGAATAATACTCGAAGCGATAAAGCCCACCAAGGCCCCCATCACTACAATCATTATCGGCTCAATCATACTGGTAACCATCTTGATAACCGCCTTAAGTTCCCTCGAATAAAACTCCGCCACATCCCTCAATACATCGCTAAGGGTTCCGGAGTCCTCGCCCGCCCGAATCATTCGGACGACGCCTTTGGGCATAAGAGAGCAGTGTTCCAGACTCTCGGTGATTTTCCTGCCCTGGCGCACCGCTTCATGAACCTCGCGCCACATCCTTTCATAAAGCACATTGCCCGAAATTTGCTCGGTTATCGAAATCGTGTCGAGGATGGGTACCCCGGCTCCGGTCAGTACGCCCATCGTATGCAGACACCTGGTTATGTAAAGGCTTCTGCATAGTGTCTTGAGCAGAGGGATTTTAAGTTTTGTTTTGTCCCACCACAGTCTTCCGACATTTGTGTTGGTGAAGTACCATAACGCACAAAAGGCACCACACACGACCGGCAGAATAACGAACCAGTATCCCCGCAGAAAACCGCTTATCGCCATGATTATTTTCGTCGGGGCAGGCAATAAATGTTCCTTACCGGCAAATACCATCAGGAACTTCGGAAGAACAAACATCAGCATAAAAAGCGTTACAGATACGGCCATCACGGCGAGTATTATCGGATAAATCATCGCGCCGATGACCTGTGAGCGGGTCTGTGCTTCCTGGTCGAGATATTCAGCCAATCGCTGGAGCATCGCACTCATCGAGCCGGAAATCTCCGCCGCCGCCACCATATTAATATACAAATGTCCGAATACATCGGTGTGTTCGCCGAGCGCCTGGGAGAAGCTCTGCCCGCCTTCAATCTGTTCCTTCAAATCAAGGATTATCGCCTTGAACTTCTTTTTGTCCATCTGCTCGCCTATCGACTCCAGCGCCTCAGGCAGACCTATACCGGCCTTTATCATCACGGCAAGCTGATTCGTAAAGTTCAGTATGTCCTTTCTGCTCGGGCCGAACTCCACGCTGAAGCTTGTTATTCTCTGCATTGTGGTCTGCCGGGTATCTTCGGGGGGATATGCAGTCTGTTGCGGTTTTTTGCTTTGCGCAGTCTGCTCGGATGCCCTTGACCGCGAATCTGAAAGTGTTTGTTGAAGCAGCGGCATAACGTAAGCTCCTATTTAAGTAACTACTTTTTTCTTTGGCCTTCACCGGCGGCGACATGTCCGGCAGGCGTCAACTGCTTGTCCATCTTTCCGGGATTTGTTGAGCGCATAATCGCTTCTTCTCTGTCTATGAAGCCCCTGAAATACATATCCGCGATACTGAAGTCCATACTCTGCATACCCACTTTGCGAGATGTCTCGATAATATTGGGTATTTCATAAATCCTGTTCTCGCGAATGCAGTTTCTAACCGCCGAGGTGCAAAGCAGAATTTCCACACATGGAACCATACCGGGTTCATCAACTCGTTTAAAGAGTGTCTGCGAAATGACCGCCTGAAGAGTATTGGCAAGCATCGCCCGAATCTGGTTCTGTTGTGTGGCCGGGTAAATATCAATAATACGCTCAACCGTCTGCGAGGCGTTGACGGTATGAAGAGTCGAAAGAACAAGATGGCCGGTCTCGGCGGCGGTGATTGTTGAACTGGTCGCTTCCAAGTCCCGCATCTCACCGACAAGGATTATGTCGGGGTCCTGCCTGAGAACATGCCTGAGGCCGGATGCAAAGTCCGGGCAGTCTGAGCCGATTTCCCGCTGCTCAATCATACAATGCTTGTTCTCGAATGCATACTCGACGGGATCCTCAAGAGTTACAACACGCTTGGCGTACTTGGTGTTTATCATCTCTATCATAGAAGCAAGTGTTGTGCTCTTACCTGAACCGGTGTGTCCGGTAACCAGCACAATACCTCTGGGTAAATCAGTTAGATCGCCAACAATTTCCGGAAGATGCAGGTCCTCAATCGCAGGTATATAGTTTGAAACCACCCTGAAAGAGATGGCCGGCGTCTCCCGCTGGTAATGGGCATTTATGCGAAATCTGCTGCCGTCGTCTATCATAGCGGAGAAGTCGATGTCCCTTTTCTTTTCAAATTTGTCGAATTTTTCCTGACCAATCATACCAAGCAGCATCTGCCTGATGTCTTCGTTACTGAGAACCGGCAAATCCATGGCAATCAATTCCGTGTTGATTCGCATTATCGGCGGCATATCAGCATTGATGTGAACATCAGAGGCACCATGTTCAATTGCTCTGGCAAGCATTTCCTTGACATTTATCATATTTTTTTCCCATCAAGTTCCGACGAAGTACTATTTTTTAGCTGCACGGTGTCCCTGTTTTTCCGTTGACAAAGGAGCGTTTGCATCAACAGTCTTGCTTACGCTGTCAATAATAGTTTTGTTCTCGTTCTGTTCGCAGGCCTGTGTTACCCGCAGTACCTCCTCCATAGTGGTCAAGCCCTGCCTGACCTTCTCTATTCCATCATCAAACAGGGTATGCTGTCCGCTTTCAGCAAAGGCTCGTCTTGTGCTGTTTACCGAGGCGTCCTCATTGATGATATTCCTGAACTTGTCATCAATGATGAGCAGTTCGAAAATTCCTATCCTTCCGACATAACCGCTCTGGCGACATTTATCGCAGCCGGCGCCGTGCATCAATTGTGACGGTTTGATGCCGGAACTTTCTACATACTTCCGCATATTTTTAGGAATCTTATAAACCTCTTTGCAATCCGGACAGATACGCCTTACCAATCGCTGGGCAAGGACGGCATTTAAGGATGCCGCCACCAAATAAGGCTCAATACCGATGTTAACGAGCCTGGTAACACTGCTCGGTGCATCATTTGTGTGCAGGGTTGAGAGCACAAGATGACCGGTAAGGGCGGCCTGTACCGCAATCTTGGCGGTTTCATTGTCGCGAATCTCGCCAATCATTATGATGTCCGGGTCCTGCCGCAGCAGGCTCCTCAATGCGGCTGCGAATGTTAATCCTATTTTCTCTTTTGCCTGGACCTGATTGGCAAAATGAAGGTTGTATTCGACAGGGTCTTCCACCGTGGATACATTCAAGGTGTCGCTGTCCATCTGGCTCAGGGCCGAATAAAGTGTTGTGCTTTTACCTGAACCGGTGGGCCCTGTAACGAGCAAAATACCATGAGGCAGTGCTACCTGTTCTTTGAACGCCTTGAGGACGTCAGGCTCCATTCCGGAATCGTCGAGACCCCGCAGAATCGACTGACTGTCAAGCAGACGAACTACAACCTTTTCCCCCCGGCTGGTCGGCAGTATCGAAACACGCAAATCAATACCCCTGCCGCCCATAATAACGGAAATCTTACCGTCCTGGGGCAGACGGCGTTCCGAGATATCGAGATTCGACATGATTTTGAGTCGAGATACAATCGCCGGATGCATCTTGGCCGGAGCCTGCATTGTGTCAAAAAGAACTCCGTCTATGCGATAACGTATCTTGGTAAATTTCTCCTTCGGCTCAATGTGAATATCACTGGCATTTTCACGTAAAGCGTTTGTTAAAAGGTAATTGACGAACTTTATAACCGGGGATTCGCCTGCGCTCTTTTCCAGGTCCTCGGTATCATCCTCAGTATTTTTGAGAACCTCGATGTCGGCCATATCACTCATTATTTCATCGACATCGTACCCGAATTCGGTCTCGTCAAATTCATCGCAAACCGTGTCGATGTCAGCGGTGGTCGCCACTACCACACGGACGGGCATTTCGCACTGGCGTTTGACATCATCAATGGCAAAAACGTTAGCCGGTTCACTGGTGGCGATTACAAGAGTGTCGCCCTCAATCGCAACGGGCATAATATGACTGCTTCTTATGTAGGACAGGTCAAGTTTATCGAAAGCAACTCTGTCAACATCCGCCGGTTCGATATGGCGAAACTCAAATCCGTACAATTTTGCCTTGGCGGCGAGGATGTCGTCTTCACCGGCGACTCCGGAACGCAGAATGACCTGCTCAATATTAGTTCCGCTGCTTTTGAGGCCCTCGCTGTGCACCCTGTCCAACTGCTGGCTGTTTATCTTTCCCATCTCCAGCAGTACATCGGCGATATCGCGCACATGAGAGTCCTCAGCCGTCTCGGGTGAATAGAGATTGCTCAGTCCGCGAACCAACTGTTCATCGTCATTTTTTACACCGACTCCCACAGCTCCATCGTCGCCGGGGTCGGCTTTTTTGTCGGATCCAAAAATTCGTTTCATTCGGGCATCTTCAAAATAACCTGTGAACCGCTTGTGGAAACAAGCTCAACAAATTTGTTTGTAATTTGGACTACCTTAAGTCCGCCTATCCAGTCACCTTCATACACGATCTTGTCGTTAATCATACAGCAGTTGCCCTGCTCGGTCTGCAAAATGCCCCAGAGTTGCAAATCACCTCCGTTTAGGCTGCTCGAGTCTTCTTGATACTGGTCAAGCAAAACTTCAATTTCGGACAGATACAGCTCGTGCCTGAAAGGATTCTTCTTTAATTCGCCCACTCCGATCTGCTCGAAATCGGCAAACTGATAGAATTGGCCGAGCATCTGGTCTATGCTGTTGTGCACTTGTGTTTTGATACCCGTCAACTGTGCAAGGGCGTTTTCAATCTGCACCTCCTCGCTGCTCATTGCAGCAGTAGCAAGCCTGGGGGCGACCTTCTTGATCATAAACCAGACACACAAAGCTCCGACTGTAAACAAAACCACCAGAATTATCGTGGTGCGCTTTGAATTCTTCCCGTGCTCGGCCGGCGTGAGATAATCCTGCTCGGCGCTGCTCCGGTCCTCATTAAATTCCGCACCGGCGCCCTCAGGCTCACCGGTATTGATACGATTGTTATCCTGCATAAATGAAAGCATAGCCAAACTCCGTAAATTTCACTGGACAATTCCCGTCTTAAGAAAAGGCGCATAGAAATACAATCAACAGTAAGTAATTCAATATGTAAAAAACCTGTCAGCCAAATGCAGCCTTCTCATGCATTGGAGCCCTGAAAAAATATGCTTACTACAAATGTTGCCTCGATCTGTCCTTCGCGTTTCAATTTCTTCTTCAACGAAAGCTCGCGTATCTTGGTTATCCTGTCAAGTTGTTCCAGGTCCAGAAGAAACGAATAATACGAATTGAAATCGCCGTGCAGCTCCATTTTCAAGGGCTGTTCTATGTAACCGCTGTTTTCCTCTCTTTTAAGCGTTCGTATCGTTTTAGGAACAAGTCCCCGTTTCTGTGCAATTACAGTAACATTTTCGAGGACCGTGTAAATCTCGCTGGTTGGTGGAAGCTTGCTTTCGAAGTATTGCATTGCCTCGGCCATCTGCTTAAGCTGTTCAGAAAGGCTCTCGGCGGCGGCTGTTGCCCTTTCAAGCTCTGCAAGTTTGGCCAGCTTCTGCTCGACTCTTTCTTTTTCCTGTGCCAGATGCTGATTGGCCGGTTTTATCATGTAGGTATAGGAGACATAAGCAAGTCCCACAAGCAGAATAAAAAAAACCGTCTTTCTTAAACCACTTATCATAATCGACTCCCTTAATTCAAATCGCTCTTTAGTAAACTATTCACCGCCCACCAAAGATTTCAATTTGGTTGTTATATTGTTTTTTTGCTTTTTGCCCTTATGCTCTCAATGTCCTCTTTGGTAAGCCGTATATCCGTCCTGAGCATCGCCGTCAACTTGAACTCGCGAAACTTTGTCTCGTCCATCTTGTGCTCTTTTGACTCCACCAGTGCAACATTTGTAAGCAGAGCAGCCCCGCCAAGCTGGGCAATATAATTAGCAACTTCAATGTCGCTGGGCGCAATACCTTTGATTTCGATATGCGTTTCAAACAAATTTTCATGTGAAAAGGAATCCTGTTCGGTGTTGGCGGCAGAGGTTGCGGCCTGATACTGGCTCGCAGCGGGCTTCGGTACTGATGCCTTTGTTTTTTTGGAAGTGAAATTCAGTTCCAAAAGGGACACGCCGGAGGGTATATTATTCGTCAGGCATGCCAGCACAACACTTTTGGGTACAGGTTCAAGAAGCTCGGCCGCCATAGCCATCGTTTTCATCATCACTTTTCCCTTTGTCTGCAGTTCCTCAAGTTGAGCGATCTGCCCCTTAGCCATCATCATCTTGGCGTCAACCGCCGCAAGTGAGGACTTTACCGACTGCTCACGAAGCTTTAGGATTGAAAATGTAATACCTACGGCCGCCATAAGAATCATAAACAGCACAAGGTACATAAAGTTAGCCCTGCTTGACTGACGCTGTTGGGTATAATCATTCGGTACAAAATCTATTTTGACCATTTTCTCACCTGCATTTCTTAATCATAATCTCTCGTTCTGGTTGTCACCCCGGCACTCCGGGGCGAACGACCTTACTTTTCGGGCAGACTAAGGCCGAATGCGGTAGCCCAGTCAACCTGCCGGCCACGCCTTTCAATATCAAAACGACAGCCCTGACGCACCTGTACCGCAGCAAGAACATCACCTATCTGTGCCGGAATCTGCATCCCCTTTGCCACCTCGGCAACCCTTTCGCAAATGGTCTTGTCCACGCTCCTGCCGGACATGAGAACCAGGCGGTGGATTTTAGCGCCGTCTGATACCAATTCAAAATATCTGCAGCAGGCATTGATCTCGTCAATCAATCTTTCGAGCATCTCACTGTATTCGAGATGGCTGAAACCTGTTGGTATCATCCTTGCCAGAAGAAGATTGCTGTGCCTGCATATGACAATATTGGTGTGGCCTGCTCCGATATCAACAAGCATCGCTACTATTTTGCGGTCTTCGGCCCGCCTGCCGAAAAATTTGACGTAACTGTTGGTAATTGCCAGCGGCCAAACGCTCATCCCGCAAATTTCAAGGTTGGCTTTTTCATATATCGCAATATGCCGGTCAACCATTTGTCTTTTACCGGCCATCACGAGCACACCCAGTTCGCCATTGCCGCAATGAGCTTCCGAGACAACGTATTTGACCATTGCACCTTTCGGATCAAACGGCAGCCTGGGCTTTATTTTAACCAATACCGCATTCTCAATTTTTTCTTCGGCGGTTTTGGGAATTTTTATTTGGTCGATAAATATATCATCCGCCGACATCGCCGTTACGACCTGTCTGCCGCTGAATCCACCCTTACCAACCATTTCTTTTGCGGCCGCCGCCACCCATCTTTGCCACCGGGCGCTACCCGGTTCGATATCTTTGGGTCTTTCCTTTTGGCCTGCGGCATGAAGGAAAAACCGGTTTCCGTCAAAACCCAACTGGGCCATCTTCAGATAGCTGCTCCCGAGGTCAACTCCGGTCGGAAAAATACGCTTTTTCAAAAAATCAAACACGGTTCACTCCGCACCCATATCGCAGGTTGCTTTTCATATACCCTCTATTCAAAGCGACAAAGAAGCCGCACTAACCGTACTGTGCCCTTGCCTTATCAATAAAGTCGTCACGAAGTCAGCGGACCATTAGCAGCAAGTAAAAAGCCTCACTCCCGGCAGGTCCCTATCCTTATGTGTAAAATATAAAAAACAGTGCGAAACACGTCAATTCGGTCTTTGAAACAGCGTCTTTTCCTGCTTTTTGGCCCGATAAAACCATTGTTTGAAGCGGCTTGACTACAGCCCTGTCTGCTAAATAAAAGGTGTTATGCCTGAATTTGTTCTTGTCCGATAATTCTGTGATGATTTGCAAACAACCCTCCGCCGCCCGAGGCTAAAATTACAGCAAAGTCCGGAGCGTAATTTTGAATTGAGTTATCAATATATCCTGATGAGCGGTTTTTATTAGCCCAGATTTTTTCGCCTATCTTTGCAAAGCTGCATCCTATGTCCCATAACTACTCGTGCCGCAGGGATTCTATCGGGTCCATATTCGCCGCCCGATAGGCCGGATACAATCCAAAAGTTATACCTACCGCCGCACTTATTCCAAAGGCCAGAATCAACGAGCCGCCCGTAATTGCCGTTGGATGTTTACTGAAGTAAGTTACAAGAAACGGAATCGCTGAACCCAATAAAATGCCGAGAACACCTCCGGTTAACGTCAACAGGAGTGTTTCCGAAAGGAATTGAATAATGATATCGCGCTTCCTGGCTCCCAGAGCACGTCTGATGCCGATTTCGCGGGTCCTCTCGCTAACGGTTGCCAGCATAATATTCATTATCCCGATGCCGCCGACCAGAAGAGATATTGCAGCGATTGAGCCTAAGACTATACTAAAAATCCGTGCAGATTCCTTCGCTAAACGCAATTTCTCCAGTGGCACGACCACTTGGTAGTCGTTTTTCTTGTGAAACCGCTCCAACAATGTCTCCAGAACTCCTTGTGTTCTTAATACCTCATTGGCGGCGTTTACTTTTACGACAATTTCCTGAAGCTCGATTTTTTCTATGTTGGCACCGCTGCTGCCGCTGACCTGTATCGATATCTCACCGAATCGGTCCTTGACAGTTGTAAGAGGAATATATATTGTCCCAACATTCGCACCGGAACCAACATTTGTAGAAGAAACGTCATCCTTAATATTGCTGCCCGTTCTATCCGAATCCCGGGGGCTGACTATGCCCACCACCCGGTAATAATCGCTCGCAATTTTTATATCCTGTCCCAAGGGATCGTCAAAGGCAAACAATTCCGTTACGACCTGCTCATCAACCACGCAAATACCCTGCCTATAGTGCATATCAACGCTGCTTAAAAAACGGCCTCTCAAAATTCGAATGGGCGAAATATCAGTGTACCATGGAACCGTGCCCAAAATTTCGGTGGAAACCTTGCGGTTACGGTACCTCACCTGTTGTGAGATACGACGGCTGGGCACCACAATCCGGACATTCGGTATGCTGTTCTGAAAACGCTCGGCATCTGTGTATGTCAAACCATATTGTTTCATACTCATTTCTTGTGTGGTTGATTTCTGGTCTTCCGGGGGCTTCACTGTCTTTACGATAATATTCAAACTGCCTAAGCGGGCAATCTGTTGCTGTGCCTGCTGACTGGCCCCTTCGCCAATCGCCAACATTGCGATTACGGATGAGACGCCGAAGATAATGCCCAAAGTTGTCAGGGTTGAGCGCAGCCGATGCATCCAAAGGCTCTTTATGCCCAACTTAAACGTACGTTTCAAACGAAACAAAAGCATAATATTATCACTTTGTAACAATTGGCCCTGTCAGTCCAAACCCCTCGCAAAACGCAGGGCTGAATAGTTAGCCTTCGGCTTTACCACAATTTTGGTTCACTATTTATCTTTATATTCCTGCCGTTTTACACGCCCATCAAGAAGGTGTATCACCCGCCGGGCATGTGCGGCTATATTATCATCATGTGTAACTACAATTATTGTTTTGCCCTGCTCGTGTAAACGGTCGAGAATTTCCAAAATATCCGCCCCGCTCTGGGAATCGAGATTGCCAGTAGGCTCATCAGCCAAAATTATCAGCGGGTCATTTGCCAGCGCCCTTGCAATCGCCACCCGCTGCTGCTGTCCCCCACTTAACTCCGAAGGTCGGTGTCCGACTCTGTCGCCAAGGCCCACCATTTGAGCTAATTCTGTCGCACGCGCCGCGCTATCATGCTCGGAAAAGCCCTGATAAAACATCGGTATCTCTATGTTCTCTATGACATTGAGCTGGTCTATAAGGTTAAAGGATTGAAACACAAAACCGATGTGTGCGCCGCGTATCAAAGACAACTGGTCATCTTCCAGCATAGAGACGTTATTGCCACCGAGCGTATAACTGCCGCTGGTGGGCCGGTCGAGGCAACCTATCATATTGAGTAAGGTCGATTTACCCGAGCCGCTCGGGCCCATAATAGCTACAGATTCACCCCTCGTAATGGTCAGTTCTATATCACGCAGCACTTTAAGTTCAACTGCGCCGGGATAATAATTCTTGCACAATTGCTCCATCACCAGAATCTGCGCGTCGCTGTCAAAACCAACCGTTTTATTGGCCTGTTGTATCACCGTCTTGCCTCCGCCGACCTCTTGGTCCGCCTTCGCCACGTCCGACTTTCTCAAATTGCTCACGCATAACTTTCTTCAGTTCCGTTTTGAAGCCGGCCGGGTCGCTTTGACGCAGGCGTTTCAGCTCCTGTGCTTTTTCCGGATTCATTTGTTCCAGGAAATCCATCGTGCGCTCAATGATTTCATCCGTCAGCTCAATTTCGCCGCGACGCCGTCGCCCCTGCCGTTCTTCAGTTTGTGATTGACTTGGAGCTTGCGATTGTGAGCCGGGTTCGGCTTGTGATTCCCGCTCCTTTACGCCTTGTTCGGTTCCGACTGTCTCGCTGTCCGGCATGCTCGTTTGGACCACCGGGCCGGTTATTTTCGGAGGACTTAACAGCACCTTCTCACCGACCTGAAGACCCTCAAGAATCTGCACAAATGTATCGTTGAATAAACCCGTCTGCACTTCCCGCTCTTCGGGACCGGACCCTAAAACATAGCAAACCTTTTTGCCGCCGCGATTGGCTACCACCTGAACAGGCACAATTATAACGTCATCCAGCCGCTCGACGAGAATCTCAACCTTGGCGCTCATTCCGGGCTTGAGAAAATCGTAAGTGCCTGCTATGCTCACCTCCGTTTTATATACTTTAAGGTCCGGGCTGAGCCAGTTGTCCTGCTGGTCGGGAAGTGGTGCCACCTTAATCACTTCACCGCTGAAGATCTTGTCGGGAAAGGCGTCCATCACTATCGTTGCCTTCTGGGCCGGGCGTACTTTATCAACAGAAGACTCATGAACCTTTATTTCCGCCATCATTTGGGTCATATCGGGAAGTGATATAATCGTCTGGTATTCACGTACAGTCCCCCCTTCCTCAATAGGCCCCTGGCGCCATCTCCTGCTCATTCCCTCTGTGCTTGAGCCGTATGTTACCAGACCCGGTGCCGGGGCTTTTATGGTGCTGACTTCTATTTGTTTATTCGTTCGGTTCAATCGCTCTCTTCGCTGCTCTAAATTAGATTCCGCACTTTTCAGTCTCGCCTGCGCCTGAGCAAGTTTTGACCGGGTACTCGCATAAGTCCTGTCTAACGCCCGCTTGGCCTCATTATAGTCGCTCAAAAGCTGCTCGGCCTGTTTAGGAAACTCGTATTTAATAAACAACTCTTTCGCCGTTTGTGCCTGCTTCCAGCTTATCTGTTTACGGTCCTTATCCAAACTGTCGGCCTCCATCTCCGTTTGTGATATGTATTTCTTCTCGTAGAGCTTCTGACTCCATTCCAGCTTGCTCTCGGCCAGTTTGTAAGTCTGCTCCTTCAGGTTGATATCCTCGGTGAGTTGACGGAGTTTTTGAAGAGCGTCCCCACCAAGTTGTGGGTCTTCAACCAATGATTCGATATCAATTGGCCCCTCAGATGAGTCCTCGGCGCTGGCGACAAATTTTTCAGCCACACTGTCGCCAAGATATTTTTTGAGGTCTATCATTGCGAACTTCACCTTCAGTTCCGCGGCAGTAATATCACTTTCGTTCTGCTTAATCTGAATCTCGTTTGACTCTTTTGCTTCGGTATAGCTCGCTTCGGCGCTGGCTAAGTCGATTTCCCTCTGGGTCAGATCCTCCTCTAACGAAGCCTTATCCAGCTCTACGAGTACCTTGCCGTTGTCAACATCTTCCTGGGTAATGTAAGCCCCTTCGGGAACTATGCTTAAAACTACTGCATCTCTTTCTCGCTGTGATTTGATTTCTATTGTATTAAGGGCTTTGATACTGCCGCTTTCAGTAACCTTCACAACCAGATTATCCCGCCGGACGGTGAACGTGCTAAGCTCTTTGCCGGCCGGTCCCGAACTTTTTACCTTCATCGCAAGCAGCAGAGTCGTTGCCCCGGCAACCGCACCAATCGCTATCACAATCACCCACATACGCCTGCGCTTTTTTAGCAGGCCCCCCGCCGCCGGTACTTTAATATAAGGCAACCACTGTGCCCGGTTCTTTTGTTCTTCTGGTTTCATGTCCCTTGCTCCCACATTCCGTCGGGCCTGACCTGCAGGACACCGATGTCCCTGAAAAAGTTCAGCTTTGCTATAATATGACCCACTAAAGCCGCCGTAAGCTCATTTTGAGCCCTTAAAAGGTCGTCCTGTGAGTCTAATAAATCACGCGTTGTTAATCTGCCTGCTTCCAGAAGTAATGAGCTGCTCTCCACACGTTTTTGGGCCAGTTCCAGGCTGTTCACCTGAATCTGGTACGTCTGGGCCGCCTTGTTGAGTTCACGATATGCGTCTCGCACGCCTAATTTTACGTTATCTTCATCATTTTCATACGCCCGGCGTTGTTGTTCGTATGTTATCAGCGACCTGCGGTAAGCATTACGCTCACTTTTTCTATCCAAGGGCAAGTCGGCGCTTAGCCCTAATGTATAAGTACCATTATGAAATTGCAGCCTCGTAAAGTCCGTTTGAGGTGTGGAACCAACACCCATACCAGCGCTTAGATTCAGTTCCGCTCCGAGCCCGTCTGCTGCCACCTCAACCTTACGCGCCGCATCATCCACATTGTCTCTGCTGGTTGCCAGGTCCAGTCGCCGGGCCAGCGCCGTCTCAACAGCGTCATCCAATGTATAATCCGGCTGTGTAACTCCGGTATCCGCCAGAGCTTTAAGTTCATCCTGGTCCAATTCAATTTCCGCCTCTGCCGGAAGCACCAGCCTTAATTTAAATTCATCAAGCGATTGTTCATACCTTTCCTGAGCACGTACAAGACTGTCTCCCGCCTGCAGAACCCTTTGCTGGGCCTGGTCCACCTCGAAGGGCTTCTTTCGCCCGGCATTAGCCTCCATTTCCAGGCGCTCTTTCGATTCAATAGCTCTTTGGTAGTCGTTTTCAGCATTTGTTACGGTATCTCTTTGCTGCAGAACGCGGTAATAGTCCGACACAATCGAAACCACAAACGTCTTTCTAAACCTGTTGAAAGAACGTATCTCATACAGAGCATCCCGCTCAGCCTGTGTCAGATTCTCCTGGGCAATCCGGCGGCCGCTGCCGCGCAAAAGCGGTGCCGTAATACTTGCGCTCAAAACAGAACCGAGCGAGGTTCGCGGGTCGCCCGTAAGGAAACGCGCCCAGTCAATCGCAATGCTCGCGCCGATGCTTGCACCATCAGCAAGTAATTGGCTAAAGCCCAACTTCGTATCCTGCCCGTCTATTTCCAGTTGTTCATCGTCACCATCCCTCGTATATCCGGCGTCAATCGTCCCGAACCACTGCCGGGCGAACGAATGCCGCTCCAGCGTCAAATCCAGCACCCTCAGATACAACTGTTCCTTACGGCTCTGGTAGTCACGATTATTGGCCGTCGCAACTGCAACCGCATCCGCCAAAGATAACACACCGGAATCATCAAGAGCATAAACAGGCGACAAATCATTCGGTCCGGCCGACACATCGCTTATCCGGTAGTTCACCTTCGACCCAAGACCGTCGCCCCATTTAGCATCCATGATGGTATATACTTCATCATCCGCATCGGCCTTATAGTGCTCCCTGCTACAGCCGGGAATCACTACCAGGACCACCAAAAAGCAAAATACCAGTACTGATAATGGCCGTTTTTTTTGCATCTGCTTACTTCTACTCATTTGAAATAGTACAATAATCGGCCGTCCCAAAAACCGGCCTCCATTCCCCATTAAGTCGTATCCTATTATACAAAAGCACCTTACAAATACAAGTAAAAAACCTTTTAGCAAAGAATCAGAAGTAGCCGGCGCGCACACACACTCTGTGTATATTAGACGTTCAATCGGGGATGTTTGTTGTGTTTTTTTTCAAAAAACCACGGATTGCACCATTTTCTTTATAGTATAAACGGCGTTAACATCTTTAATTCAAAAGAGATAAGCTAAATTTTGTTGCTTTTTCTGCCGATAGCCCGTATAATGAAAGCTCGAATAGATTTAGGGAAGGTTACTAACCAGGTAAATTCTCGAGGAGGAAATTACAATTATAGACTATGCACTCAAAACGCTATACGCACAACGATTCAGCAAAGGAGCTAACTCTATGTCTAAAAAGAACTTATTTTTCTTCATTTCTCTCTTTTTTTTGTCTTCCTTGGTCGCTGATTCCGCTGAAGCCGTTTACATCGACTATGTCGGTGCCGGCCACGCCGACGATGTTACTGCTGATGCAAGCAGTGTCGATCAGGACACTCCTACCTATGGTGCTTTTCCTGAATATACCATTAACGGCGACGGTTTAACAGGCAATCAACATGATGCTATGTGGGAAAGTACATGGACCTCCGCTTTTGGAAGTAGCGCGGCTCCAAGCCCGAATCCGGCTCGCGGAACGAGTGTTTGGATCTATTACGATCTGGGATATGTGTATCAGTTAGCGCTAATGCATGTCTGGAATGACAATGAAGAAGAACAAACCGCACGAGGTTGCAAGAATGTAACGATTGACTACTCAGTAGATGAAAGCACATGGTATGAATTGGGCACCTATGAATGGCCGGAGGCGCCCGGCTCGCCTTCTTATACCGGTTTTGACGGGCCTGATTTTGGTGGCGCTTCTGCTCGATATGTGTTGATTACAGCTAATAGTAACTTTCCCGGTAACGATGGTGCCTATGGTTTATCCGAGATTAAAATAAATATCTCCACCGAGCCGCCGGACAGTAACTCCCCACAGCCCGACCCGGCCACCTGGGCCTCAAATCCTGCCGCTACCAGCCCATATACAATCGAGATGACGGCGACAACAGCTACCGACCCCAGCGGTGTACAGTACTTCTTTGACGAAACCACCGGCCATAGCGGTGGAAGTGATAGTTCCTGGCAGGAAAACCCAAGCTATACTGATTCTTCCTTGGCTCCATCAACTCAGTACACATATAGAACCATGTCTCGTGACCAAAGTATCAATAATAATCAGACAGCCTGGTCCTCATCTCAGTCCGCAACGACTGATCCCGAAGATACAACTCCACCGACACCCAATCCAGCCACATGGTCCTCGCCGCCTGCTGCTGATAATCCATGGCAAATCAGCATGACCGCAACAACGGCAACCGACCCAAGCGGCGTAGAGTACTTCTTTGATGAAACAACCGGCGCCGGCCACGACAGCTTCTGGCAGGCAAGTCCCAGCTATAGTGATTTTAGTTTGACACCTGAGACACAGTACACCTATCAGGTCAGGACGAGGGACCAGTCACCGAATCAGAACACCGGCTTATGGTCC
>Ga0180433_10004334_pt1 | contig 20018 bp, 15 predicted proteins | sample SS_ome_8_FD_132980 | JGI IMG/M metagenome (GOLD analysis project Ga0180433, IMG submission 132980) | Hypersaline lake sediment archaeal communities from the Salton Sea, California, USA - SS_1_D_1 metaG | ecosystem: Environmental > Aquatic > Non-marine Saline and Alkaline > Hypersaline >... | reverse complement strand
TGCCCCCCTTGAGAAATAACCCTAATCTGATTCGTCCTGTACATAAATCGCGTTGTACCACATGTCGGCTAAGGACTTGCACACATCGTCGAAGTCGAAGGAACGTCGCCACTCGGGTGGGGAGAAACAGAACCAGCGATAGGCGAAATCCTCCACCATGCATCCCATGGCCATGGTGGCTATATCGATATCAACGTCCTTGGTCAGTTTCTCCTCCGCGGCCTTGGCCAGGTTCTTCCTGATGCGGCGCTGGAAAAGCAGACTGGCATCGTAATAGAGCTTGCTTACAATAGCATCCTTGGGCTCGCCGTATAACAGGACGGGCATGATATCGGCGTTTCTGGAAAAAGCCTCTAGAAAGGTACGGATGGCATGCTCGACGCTGGTGTGCAGATCCCCCCTGTCCCAGGAGCCGCTCACCGCCTCGTAGAACTCATCGAGTATCGGCCTGATGACATCGTAGAGGATATCCTCCTTGTTCTTGAAGTAGACGTAGAAGGTGCCGTGGGAGACCCCGGCCTCCTTGGCGATGTCCGATACCCTGGTGCCCGACATGCCCTTCTCGGCGAAGACGCGCCGGGCGGCCCGAAGGAGCGTGTTCCTGGTCTCCTCCGATTTTGTGGTCGTCTTCCGGGTTTCTTTCACGGCCATACACCTCACCTCGCTCTCCTATATTATTAATTTTTTACATTGACGTCAATATATAATTTCAATGACCTGAAAATACTTGGCTCTATAAATATGCTGTTTAAAAGGGAATTATTAACTGAATATGAGGCTAAATAAAGTAAATATAAAATTAATATTGACATCAAAGTCAATTCTTCATAGAATAATCTATACAAAACGGGGAATATTGTCGGCAACAGGAACCATCCTGGCACTATATATCCGGGCATAGAAAAGGGGAGACCATGGAATTCACCATCAACGTGGATACGGGAGGTACTTTCACTGACGGTTTCTTCACCCAGGGGGACAGGTTCGAAAGGGTTAAAGTGGAGACCACCCCCCACGACCTCACCGTCTGCTTCGGGAACTGCATCGAGGAGGGAGCACGGAGCTTGGGACTGGACTCCGTGGAGGAGCTTCTGGTTAATGCCAAAGTCGCCAGGTTCTCCACCACCCTCGCCACCAACACCATCATCCAGAAGAACGGTCCCAAGTTGGGATTGATAATCACCGCCGGACACGAGCAGAATCTTTTTAAAGAAGATGGAGGCGGGGATGGTCTGGCGGTCTCATCCATCCTTCCCGCCGATATGATCGTGGGGGTGAAAGGGAAGACGTGTGATGACGGAAGGGTATTGGAGCCGGAGATAGAGGAGGTAAGAAGCGCGGTCAGGCGGCTGCTGACCAGCGGAGCCCGGGCCATAGTGGTCAGCCTGAAGGGCTCCTTCCACGATCCCCTCCCGGAGAGGAAGATCAAGGAGATCATATTCGAGGATTACCCCAAGCACTTTCTCGGCTCCGTTCCCGTGTTCCTCTCCAGCGAGCTCTGCACCAGGGCCGGCGACTACGAGAGGACCAACGCCGCGGTGCTGAACGCTTATCTTCACCGGGAACTGGTCAAGTATCTGTACAAGGCGGAGGAGGACCTGAGGCAGTCCAACCTCTGCAATCCCCTGCTGGTGGTACATTCCACAGGAGGGGCGGCCAGGGTGGCCAAGACCACCGCCCTCCATACCTACAATTCAGGGCCGGTATCGGGGTTTCTAGGCAGCTACTTCATGGGAAACCTGTACGGCATCGAGAATATCGTCTCCGTGGATATGGGGGGGACCTCCGCCGATATAGGGGTCATCGCCAACCAGGAGTACGATTATAACTTCAAGCCCGAGATCGAGGGAATCCCCATCAATCTCCCTATGCTGGAGATTAAGGCTATGGGGGGAGGCGGCGGCTCCATTGCCAGGATCGATCCCTCAGGTGAGGGAGTAGAGGTAGGGCCGGAAAGCGCGGGGGCTATGCCCGGGCCGGCCTGTTATGGACTGGGGGGAGCGGAGCCGACGGTGACCGATGCCGACCTGGTGCTGGGGTATCTGAATCCGCAGCAGTTCCTGGGCGGCTTGAGGGAGCTGGACAAAGACAAGGCGGCAGCGGCGATAAAGGAGAAGATCGCCGATCCCCTGGGGATGAGCGTGGAGGAGGCGGCTTTCGCCATCAAGGAGCGACTGGAATCCAACGTGATGAAGGTCCTGGAGGACGAGGTCGAAAAGAGGGGATTGAGCGTTGACGATTTCACCCTGTTTGTCTATGGTGGGGCCGGCGCCACCCACTGCTGCGGCTTTGGTAAAAATTTCAAGACCATGCTCACCTTCCCTTACAGCGCGGTCTTCAGCGCTTTCGGAGCATCCACCCTGGATGTGACCCATGTATACGAGAGGTTTACACCTATTGACCTGGTGGACGGCTCCGGGTCGTATCTGAGCGATTATGACGGCTTTAACCAGGCCGTCGAGGAGATGCGGGCTTCAGCCATAAGGGATATGAGAGGCGAAGGCTTCGATGCGGAGAAGGTCGTTTTCTCCCTGGAGCTCCAGATCGCTTACAAGGGTCAGTCGGAGGGGCCCTATCTGATGGTGAAGAGCCCCCGCATTTATATCGAGAGCGAGGAGGACGTGAGGGAATTGTGCAAGGCCTTCCGGCGTGATTACACCTTGATCGCCGGTGACGGGGAGCGCCACGAAGAGGAGGGTATCGAGGTGAAGGTGCTGAGGCTGGAGGCCTCCTTTCCCGTGGAGTACGTCGATTTCGCGGTTCACGAACCGGAGGGTGAGGATTCCTCTGGAGCCTTGAAAGGAGAGAGAAAGGCCTTCTGGGGCGATTCCTTCATGGATTCGAAAGTATACGACAGGGCCCTCTTAAAGTGCGGAAACGTGGTCAGGGGCCCGGCGATAATCGAGGCCGACGATACCACTTACGTTATCCCCGAAGGCCGCAAGTTCACCATAGACAAGTATCTCAACGGGGTGATCGAGGATGCGTGAAATGCCGTTATCGCGGGGAACCGAGCAAAAGGAGGCGGGGTAGGATGGCTTTTACCTCTGAGCAGATGTATGAAATAGTCGGAGAGTTATTCGATGCCTTTCTGGAGAATCCCAAGATGGTCAAGACCGCCAGGAAGACCAACATCATCCTGCAGTACAATTTCTATGACCCTACGGTGAAGATCACCATCAACGGCACGGTGGACCCTCCCACGGTCACCTACGGCAGCACCGACCTCAAGCCCGCCGTGACCATCTCCATGCAGGGCAAGGTGGCCCACCAGTTCCTGATGGGAAAGGCCAACGCCGCGGACCTTTTCCTCAAGAAGAAGATCAAGATCGCCCCGGTGAGCCAGGCCATGAAATACATAAAACTGGTGCCCATGTTCCTGGGCCTCCTCAAGCGCTATCCGGAGGTAATAAAGGAGAAGGGCTTGGAGGAAGAGAGCGAGGCATGGCTGGTCGAAGCCTGATTATCTGAACCCGGAGGTATGGCATGAGTAAGAGACAGATCACAGAGTACCTGGATATCGACCTGGAGAAAGAGCTGTGGTGCTGCAACCGCTGCGGCAGTGAGCTCATATCGGCCAGGGATAACTACAAGAAGGGCTGCCTGGTTTACGAGAGGGACCCGAAGACCGTACACAATCCCGTGATAGAGGGGGAATATACCCGGTCTCCAGATCCGGACTGGTGCAAGATAATCGAGTTCTACTGTCCCGGGTGCGGGACCATGGTGGAGAATGAATATCTTCCTCCCGGCCATCCCATCACCCACGACATCGATCTGGATGTAGATAAGCTGAAGGAGAAATACCTGGGATCGGGGGAAGGCGGAGGTAAATAATGGGAGCTACCATAGATATCGACATCGGGGGCACCTTCACCGACTGCTTCGTGGTGTGGCGGGACGGTTACGGTAAGGGGAAAGCGCCCACCACTCACTATAACGCTTCGGTCGGTTTCAAGAACGCCATCGCCTCCGCCGCCGAGAGCTTCGATGCATCCATGCAGGAGCTCCTGGCCGATACCGACCTCATCCGCTATTCCACCACCATAGCCACCAATACCCTGATCGAGAGAAGCGGCCCCAAGCTGGGACTTATCACCACGGCGGGATTCGAGGACTGCATCATGATCGGCAGGGCTCGCCAATGGGCCGACGGCTTGACTCCCAGCGAGATCAGGAACCAGGCCAGGGCCAAAAAGCCCGAGCCGTTGATACCAAGGGAGATGATCGTGGGGGTGAGGGAAAGGATGGATTTTGAGGGCGAGGTAGCCATGCCCCTGCGCAGAGAAGATGTGATGGAGAAGCTGCAGTACCTGGTGAACAAGGGAGCCATGGGATTCGTGATCTCCCTGCTGTGGTCCTGCGCAAACCCCATCCACGAGCACATGATAAGGGACATCATCTTCGAGGAATACCCCGACATCTACCTGGGCAGCATGCCCGTTCTGCTCTCCAGCGACGTGTCCAGAAAGCAAGGGGAATATCTACGGACTATGACCACCATTCTCGATGCCTATCTCCATCGCGACCTGGCGGAGCAGCTCACCTCCCTCAACGAGGAGTTAATAGACTACGGCTACAAGAAGCCCTTGATGGTCATCCACGGCACGGGAGGGATGTCCAGGCTCTCTCACACCACGGCCGTGGATACCTACAACTCCGGGCCCATCGCGGGTCTGCTGGGCGGGGCCGAGGTCGCCAGGATGTACGAGGTTGAAAACGTGCTGGTAACCGACGTGGGGGGCACCTCCTTCGACTTCGGGATGGTAGTGGATGGACAGGCGAAGTTCTACGACCTCTTTCCCATCATAGATTGCTGGAGGGTGCAGATACCCCTGCTGGAGATGAAGACGGTGGGAGCGGGGGGCGGTTCCATAGCCAGGATCTCCCCAACCGGGGTCAGGATTACCGTGGGGCCGGAGAGCGCGGGGTCCATGCCCGGCCCCGCCTGCTACGGACTGGGCGGCACGGAACCCACGGTGACCGATGCCGACGTGGTGCTCGGCTACATCGACCCTGAGTATTACCTGGGGGGAAGACAGAAGATAAACATGCAGAGAGCCCATAAGGCGATTGAGGAGCATATCGCGCTGCCCCTGGAGATCAGCGTTGAAGAGGCCGCCATGAGCATCAAGCAGGTGGTGGATTCGAATATGGGGAACGAGATATACAAAGAGGTTGTTCTGAAGGGCTATTATCCCGAGGAGTTCATCCTCCTGGCCTATGGCGGGGCGGGGGCCACCCACTGCTGCGGCTACGCGGAAGCCCTGGACGTGAAGAAGATCCTGACCTTCCCTTATTCCTCGGTTTTCTGTGCCTTCGGGGGTTCGGTCATGGATATCATCTCCGTATACGAGACCTCCAGGTCCATGGTCTTTTACGAGTCATTGATCGACACCTACTTCATGGACTTCGATGAATTCAACCACATCGTGGAGGAGATGAGAGCCCGCGCCATGCACGATATAGGAGTACAGGGCTTCGACCCGGAGAAGGTGCGGTTTGCCCTGGAGCTGGATATGCGATACGGCACCCAATACTTCACCGAGTACGTGCAGTACCCCAAGCTTCTCCTGGAGAGCGAGGAGGACAGCGAGGCCATCTGCCACCTTTTCACCGAGAAATACAAGTCTCTTTACGGCGAGAGTTCCGCCTATCCGGAGGGAGGGATAGAGGTCCTGGCCCTGCGGCTGAAGGCCACCTACCCTATCGATCATTATCGCTTCCCCACCTATGAGGTGGTGGGGGAGGATTCCCGGGCCGCCGTCAAGGGAAAGAGGCCCGCTTTCTGGGAGGGACAGGGTTACGTGGAGACGGAGATATTCGATGCCTCCCTGCTGCAGTGCGGCAATGTCGTCAGGGGGCCGGCCATAATCGAGGCGGTGGATTCCACCTGTGTCCTTCCGGAGGGCAGGAGATATACCGTGGATAAATACCTCAACGGTTTAATCGAGATGGATAGATAAGGAGAGAGCGATGGGAGGCAAGGATTTCGACATTCTGGACAGGACCAAGACCGAACCCGCCACGGAGGATGAGCTGAGATGCGCGGAGCTTCTCAGCCCGGCGGATTTTGAGATCTTCAGCCACCAGCTGCAGATGATCGCCCTGGAGGCCAACGAGGTGCTGATGAAGACCGCCGGTACCCCCGCCGGACTGGCCGGGGACATCGGCTCCTGCGTCTACAGCGCCCTGGGGGATCCGGCGGCGGCGGCGGTGGGGATCTGGGCCCATGCTTTCGCCGGACAGCTGCCCATAAAATACATCCTCAAGCACTGGAAGGACGAGCCCAGCGTGGGTATCAGGGATGGAGACGCCTTCTTCTGCAACGAGGCGCTGTACGGGGGAATCCATCCCCCCGACTGCGCCACCTTTCTCCCCATCTTCTATGAGGGGGAATTGATAGCATGGGCGGAGGCCATGGCCCATACCACGGATACCGGCGCAGTGGAGATGGGCGGGATTTCGTTGAGCGCCGAGTCCAGGTACGAGGAGGGGATGAAGTTCTCCCCGGTGAAGATCGCGGAGAACTTCCTTCTCAAGGAGGACATGATCACCCTGATGGAAAACTTCGTCAGGGACCCCCGGGTCATAACCCTGGACAACAAGGCACGCATGGCCGCCTGTATGAGGATGAGGCAGAGGATTCTGGAGGTGGTGGAGAAGAAAGGCAGGGATTTCGTCGTCGGGGGACTGAGGAAGATGATCGTCGAGGGCTCCAAGGTCACCAGGGAGAGACTGTCCAAAATGAACGACGGCGTCTACAAGCAGCCGGTTTTCCTGAACGGCGAGGACCTGGAGGAAAGGGGCGCGACCCAGGTCCTGCTGCGGGTGATGGTAGCCATACACAAAGAAGGCGACCATGTCACGGTGAGATTCGACGGCACCTCACCTGAACAGCCCTTTGCCGTAAACGCCTACCCCCATGTCATACATCCTTATGGAACGGGTTATGTCTGCTGCTCCCATCTCTTCCCGGACCTCCCGCCCTCCATCGGGCTGATAGACGCTTTCGACGTGGACATCCCCGAGGGGACCTTTATCAACCCAAGCGAGGAGGCCGCCGTTGGCGCCTCCCCCGTGAGCCTCTTCATCATCGCCCAAGCCATCTTTCCCTGCCTGGCCAAGATGCTCTTCGACTCAGAGATCAGGTCCAATATAGTCAGCACCTATCCCTACATGACCCTGTACGTGGTGTGGGGCGGTCTCGACCGCCGGGGCAATTATTATGTCGGAATTGGCGGCGACATCAACGCCGGCGGTTTTCCGGCGAGGTCGGACATGGACGGGGTGAATACCGGGGGGTTCTTCGTGGCCACCAGGTCGGATTGCGAGGACGTCGAAAACGTCGACATAATCTCCTCCATGAGTTACCTTTTCCGGCGCCACGGTGAGGATAATTTCGGCCATGGTAAATATCGCGGCGGTGCCGGGATGGAGATGGCATACATGGCCCATAAGCTGCCCATGATAGCCATAATGTCCGTGGGCGGCTGCGGCAAGTTCGCCTCCGCCCCGGGGCTATTCGGGGGTTACGGCGCCCCGCCGCTGCTGGGCATAAAGGTGGAGGGCACGAAGCTGGCGGAGATGCTGGCAGAGGGGGACGAGAACGTACCCACCAGTATCAACGAACTGCTGCTGCGCAGGGATATCATCGAGGGCGAGGGCAAATATACCATCAGGTCCGCCATGTGCGAGCTGGGAGCCCTCAACGAGGGCGACCTGTTCGCCACTTTCCAGGGGGGCGGCGGAGGTTACGGGGACGTGCTGGAGCGCGACCCGGAGATGGTGATAAAGGATGTTAAGGACGGCCTGGTCTCGCATTGGGCCGCCAGCAACGTGTACAAGGTGGCATATGACCCCGATACCCTGGTCGTCGATAACCAGAGGACGGCGGAGATGAGGGACGAGGAAAGGGGGGACAGGAAACGGCGAGGTCTGAGGTACGAGGAGTTCGAGGAGAAGTGGCTGGAGCAGAGGCCTCCCGAGGAAGCCCTGGAATATTACGGCAGCTGGCCGGACGGCATGTGATGAAAGAGGGCGTAACGCAAGTGACTTCGAAGAGCCTTCTGAAGGCGGCGTTCCTGCGCAAGGAGGTCGACAGGGTTCCCTTTGTACCCTACATCTGCGGGTTTGCCGCCAAGCTCAGGGGCGTCTCCATGCAGGAGATGCTCGGAGATCCCACCATCCTGGCCAATTCCCTGCAGGACGCGGTGAGGCTCTTCGATTACGACGGGGTGATAAGCGTCTTCGACCTGACCCTGGAGGCGGAGGCCTGCGGCGGCCGGGTGGTGTGGCCGGATGAAGGACTCCCCCGCCTCACTGGTCATCCCCTGGGAGAAGGAAGGCCCATCGAGGACCTCGATCTCTCGGATATCGGGAACAAGGGGAGGATACCGGTGGTCATGGAGGCCACCAGGAGGCTGAAGATGGTTCTGGGGGACGATAAGGGAGTGATAGGTGTATTGTCCGGCCCCCTTACCCTCTTTGAAGGTTTGAGGGGAAAGACCCTTCCGGAAGTCATGGAAGAGGACGCGGCGGAATCGCGGGAAATGCTGCGGGCTGTGGAGACGGTAGCCACCGCTATGGTCCGGCTCTACGGCGAGATCCAGGTAGACGCGGTGATGGTGGTGGAGGAGTCGCTTTCATCCAGAGACGCGCAATGCCTGGATGAGGTGCTTCCCGTCTATCATTCGCTCTGGAACATAGCCGGCTTTTATGATGCCAGGTCCATCCTTCTCTGCGGGGAAATAGCGGAGGGGATGGAGACCATATGCAGGGATTTGAGGGCCGATTGCCTTGCCCTGGGAAAGGGAGTGTCACCTTCACGAGCCAGGGATATAGCCCTGGACAGCAATATATGCATTGGTGGAGGAATCCCGGTCCAGGCCCTTTTCGATGACCCGGAAGAGGTCAGGATCAGGGTCAGGGAGAGCCTGGAGGGGGGAGGAAGAAGAGGATTCTTTCTATGCACCGATTGGGAGGTGCCCTACGATACACCGGTAGAGGGCCTTCACGCCGTGATGGAGGCCTTGAGGGAATAGGAGGGAAAGAAAGACATGCAAGATGTTTACATAATCGGGGTGGGGATGATGCGGTTCGGAAAGTTCTACGACCGCAACATGAAATCCCTGGCCGTGGAGGCCGTCCAGGCCGCGTTTGCCGACGCCGGGGTATCCAAGCAGGACATCCAGGCCGCTTGGGTATCTAATGCCGCCCAGGGCATCTCCACCGGACAGGAGTGCATACGGGGTCAGGTCGTATTGCGTCCCCTGGGGATAGACGGGATCCCCATCATGAACGTGGAGAACGCCTGCGCCAGCGGCTCATCGGCCGTACACGGCTGCTGGATGAGTATCCAGGCGGGACTATACGACTGCGTCCTGGCCTTGGGCATGGAGAAAATGGCCCACCCGGATAAACTCAAGGTCTTTCAGGCCTTTTTCGCGGGAACCGATGTGGAGGAATTAGAAGATTATCTGAACAGGTTGGTAGGTTTCAACCATCAGTTGGAGGAGATGATGGCCCAGAAGGGCATGGAGGTAGGAGGTACGGCTTCCATGGAGGATGCCGGCAGGATCCGCAGCGGCGCCATGGACATATACTCCCTTATAACCCGCTATCACATGTACAAATACGGGACCACCCAGCGGCAGCTGGCGGTCATCGCCTCCAAGAACCACTGGCACAGCTCCATGAATCCCCTGGCCCAGTACCAGTACGAGATCAGCGTGGAGGAGGTGCTGGAGGACAAGGAGATCGCCTGGCCCCTGACCCGGGCCATGTGCGCTCCCATCGGCGACGGCGCGGCGGCGGCCGTGCTCTGCTCGGGTGATTTCCTGGCAAAGGTGCCGGAGGCCGATGCGGTCAAGGTCCGCGCCTCGACGCTGGCGTCGGGAAGGGAACGGGAGGTAGACGGCGAGGATATTTCGGAGCGCCTCTCCCGCCGGGCTTACGAGATGGCCGGCGCGGGACCGGAGGATATCGACCTGGCGGAGGTGCATGACGCCACCGCCTACGGCGAGCTGCATCAGACCGAGGCCCTCGGTTTCTGCCCGGAGGGCGAGGGTGGTGCACTAGCCGAGTCGGGCGCGACCCGGGTGGGAGGAAGCATCCCCGTCAACACCTCGGGGGGACTGGAGTCCCGGGGCCACCCCATAGGGGCGAGCGGTATCGCACAGATGTATGAACTGGTGACCCAGTTGAGGGGAAGAGCCGGGGAGAGGCAGGTGGAGGGAGCTCGGATGGCGCTGGCCATGAACGGCGGCGGCATCCTGGGCTTCGAGGAGGCGGCCATGTGCGTCCACATATTGGAGGGAGGAGGATGATGGCCGAGAAGGACATGACGGGCGAGGGACACGTCAATTTCTACCGGCCCCTGGCCGGCATTCTCCTCAACCTGGTCAAGGGAGAGTTAAAGAAAGGGACCCTGCATAAAACCCTGGGGCTGGTCCTGAAGAACCGCGCGCTGTCTACAGCCGAGGCCACGCTTCTCGGGGACCTGCAGGAGAGAAAGGCCGATGAGAACGAGGACCGTATCTTCCTGAAATACGCCGACCAGCAGTACACCTACCGCGAGATGGACCACAACTCCAACCGGGTGGCCAACGGCCTGCTCTCCTGCGGTATCAAACCCCGGGAGGGCGTGGCCATCATGATGCGCAATTGCCCCCGTTTCCTGGATGCCTTCTATGCCACTCAGAAGACGGGGATGTACGCCGTGCCCGTGAACGTCTCGCTCAAAGGGGAGGGGCTGGTTCATATCATGCGCAACTCCGATGCCGCCAGCCTTATCATCGACGATACCAGCTGGGATAATTTTTCCGCCGTCAGGGACGAGGTGCCGGAGATCGAGACCATAATCGTGAACTCGGACGAGGCCCCCGAGGACTTCCAGGTCCCCTCAGGATGCCTGGACATGGATTCCTTCTACCGGCCGGAAGTGTCCGTTGCCAGGCCGCAGGAGCGGCCGGTGCGCGGCGATATCTCGGTTCTTATGTACACCTCCGGCACCACCGGCTTGCCCAAGGGAGTGGTGTGGAAATACGGTGATTCCAGGGTGGACTTGATCGGGGCCCTGGCCAGGTTCCTGTTCAACGGCGATGACAACCTCTATACTGCTGCCCCTCTATTTCATGCCAATGCCCTGTTCGTATCCGGCGTCTCGGCCATGCACGCCGATGCCCAGTTCACGGTGGCCCGGCGCTTCTCCGCCAGTACCGCCTGGGACGAGATCCGACGCTATGGGGTCACCTCCTTTAACGCGCTGGGTTCGATCATGGAGATAATGATGATGCGCGAACCCCCCTCCCCGCGCGACAGAGACCATAAGGTCCGCCTGGTGCTGGCCGCGGCCATAACCCCCGAGACGTGGAGGCGTTTCGAGGAGCGCTACGGCATAACCGTCTACAACGCTTACGGCGCGGTGGATACGGGCAACGGCTTTATCGCCAATTTCGGCAACGCGCCCAAGGGGGCCCTGGGGAGGCCGCTGGGCGTGAAGTGCCGGGTGGTCAACGAGGAGGGAGAGACCGCCGAGGTAGGGGAGCTGGGCGAGCTGCAGATGTACCTGGGCAAGCAGAAGCCCGTGGAGTATTTCAAGGACGATGAGGGCACGGAGGCCAAGGTGGTCGATGGCTGGGTCAGGACCGGCGATATGGTCACCCGGGACAAGAAAGGGAATTTTTATTACATGGGCCGGGATATCGAGCATATGCGCCGGCGGGGGGAGAACATCACCTGTTTCGACGTAGAGAGAGAGATCATGAGACATGCCGCGGTGGAGGAGTGCGCGGTATACGGCGTCCCTTCGGAGCTGGGGGAGGACGAGGTGATGGCGGCCGTTATCCTTCTGGAGGGAGAGGGATTGGCCCCCGAGGAACTCATCGATTTCCTCCAGGACAAGCTGGCCTCCTTCCAGATGCCTCGGTATATCCGCTTCATGGACGAGCTGCCCAAGACGGAGATATTCAAGGTGAAGAAGAAGGAGCTGCAGAAAGAGGGCAGGACTCCCGATACCTGGGACCGCCAGGGATGAGCAAGGCGATAGTGCGATGTTAAAACCTGAGACCAGCACCGAGCACGATCTCTTCCGCCAGACCGCGCGGGAGTTCGCGGAAAAGGAGATCGCCGCCGGCTATCTGGAGAGGTCGAAGATAGACGATTTCCCCTGGGAGCTCTACCGGCTGATGGGAAGACACGGCTTCCTGGGCCTGAATATCCCGCCGGAGTACGGGGGCCAGGGAGTGGACGCCGTGAGCATGGGCATAGCCCTGGAGGAGCTGGGCAAAGCGGACCCGGTGGCGGCCATGCTGGCCTTCTTCAGCGGCGTCGGCTTCTTCGTCAATGAGGCCGCTGATTCCATAAAACAGGATATCCTCCCCCGTATATGCCGGGGGGAGGCGGTAGCCGCCTATGGTATAACCGAGCCCGAGGCGGGGTCGGATGTGGCCTCCATCCGTATGAAGGCCAGGCGGGACGGGGACGGCTGGGTCTTAAGCGGCGAGAAGACCTCGGTGAGCCTGATATCCGTGGCTGAGTCCGTGGTGGTCCTGGCAAAGATCGAGGAAAACGGCGAGATCCGCGGCATGGGCATCTTCTACGTGCCCACCGGTATCGAGGGGATCTCCCGCTCCACCTTCAACGACATGGGGGCGCGGCAGATAGGCCGGGGGAGCATCATCTTCGATGATGTCCGAATACCTGCGGAGAACAGCATCGGCTCTGAGGGGAAGGGCTTCCATACCATCATGGCTGGCTTCGACCTGGCCCGGGCCTATGTATCCATGATCGCCTGGTCTATCGCCTATCAGTCCAATGCCGATGCTATAGCCTATGTGAGGGAGAGGACAGCCTTCGGGCGCCCAATCGGAAAGTTCGAGGGGATCGCCTTCGGCCTGGTCGAGGACGCCACCCTGCTGGAGGCGGCCAAACTCCTCCTCTATAAGACCTTCTGGCTGCACGACATGGACAAGCCCCACACCATGGAGTCCGCCATGTGCAAGTGGTGGATACCCGAGCTGGCGGTGAAGGTGATCCACCGTTCCCTGCTCGTCCACGGCCATTACGGATACTCGGACGAGCTGCCCCTGCAGCAGAGGCTGCGCGACGCCATCGGCCTGGAGATAGGCGACGGCACGGCGGAGATAATGAAGATAATCCTCACCAGGGAGCTGCTGGGCAGGGAATGCCTTCCTTTCTGAAGCAGGGCGCTTTTTCTCAGTGTATTAAAAGGAGAGATGATGCGAGACGTCTATATCATAGGTGTGGGGATGACCCGGTTCGGGAAGTACCTCGACCGCGGCATCAAGGACCTGGCGGCCGAGGCCCTGGAGGAGACCCTCGAGGATGCGGGGATCGAGAAGGAGGCCGTCGAGGCGGCCTGGTTCTCCAACAGCGCCTGGGGATATTTCTCGGAGCAGCACTGCATCCGCGGCCAGGTGGCGCTCAATCCCGCCGGGCTGAAAGGCATACCCGTGACCAACCTGGAGAACGCCTGCGCCGGCGGCTCCAACGCCCTCCACGCTGCCTGGACGGCGGTGGCGGCCGGCCTGTACGACTGTGCCCTGACCCTGGGGGCGGAGAAGATGTACGAAGAGGACAAGATGAAGGCCTTTCAGGCCTTCTGGATCGGCATGGACCGGGAGACAACCGAGGAGCAGCTGGCCCTTTGGCGTAACCTGATTGAGGAACTGGGATCGGACGACGGACAGGGCAATGCCGGCGGAGCGGGGGAGACCCGCAGCGTGTTCATGGACGTCTACGCCGGGATGGCTCGCTGGCATATGAACCAGTATGGAACCACCCAGAGGCAGCTGGCGCAGATAGCCTCCAAGAACCACTACCACAGCTCCCTCAATCCCCTGGCCCAATATCGTAAGGAATTCAGTGTTGAGCAGGTGTTGGGCGACGTTCCTGTGGTCTACCCCCTGACCAGGACCATGTGTGCTCCCATAGGGGACGGGGCGGCGGCGGTCATCATCTGCTCAAAGGGTTTTATGGGAAAGCTGGAGGAGGCCCGGCCGGTCAAGGTCCTGGCCTCGGTACTGGCCACGGGAGACCCCGACCGGCATATCTCCGAGCCTTCGGTGGCCCGCAGGGCATCGAGGACGGCCTACGAGAAGGCGGGCCTGGGCCCGGAGGATATCGACCTGGCGGAGGTGCACGACGCCACCGCCTTCGGCGAGCTGGTCCAGACGGAGGAGCTGGGATTTTGCGCCGCGGGGGAGGGCGGCCCCTTCGCGGAATCGGGTGCCACCTCCCTGGGGGGAGAGCTGCCCGTCAACACCTCCGGGGGCCTGGAATCCCGGGGCCATCCCGTGGGGGCCAGCGGGCTGGCCCAGGTGCACGAGCTGGTCACCCAGCTGCGCGGGGAGGCGGGCCCACGCCAGGTGGAGGGGCCCCGCACCGCCCTGGCGGAGAACGGCGGCGGCAACATCGGCTTCGAGGAGGCCGCCATGGGCATCCACATCCTCTCGAAATAAGGGTCGGCTCTGAATCAAAGGCGTTTTGTTATACGCCGGTGTCTCGGCAGATGTTTACCCTCCGGCTCTTCCCGGTATATATGCATATGAAGGAATTATAGATATCATCCGTCACAGGGGTCAGGCCTAAATCCGGGCCTGACCCCTGGGCCTGGTGATACGCTTACTCGACGGCGGCCGCTTCCTCCTCCGCGGGCGGACCCTCGTAGACCTCCATCAACTTCTCCGCCAGGGGCGGGATGAGGTTGGAGGCCAGATCGGTCTTGACGCAGACCACGGCGGGAAGCTCGTGATTCTTGGCTCGCTCGAAGGCCTCTACCAGGTCCTCTGCCTTGTCCACGTACTCGCCATAGCAGCCGAAGCTCTCCGCCGTCTTATCCCAGCGGATGGGCTGCTGCTGGCAGGAGATGATCTTGGAGGCGTCGCCCTCGAAGTAGACCATCTGCTCGATCTCCTCCATGCACCAGTGCTCCTCGGCATGCACGATGACCGTGATCTTCACCTTCTCCCGCGCCGCCGTGGCCATCTCCATGAAGTTGAAGCCGGCGGCGCCGTCCCCGGTGATGACGTAAACGTCCTTGTCCGGGTTGGCCAGCTTGGCCCCGATGGCGTAGGGGATACCCGTGCCCAGGTGGCCGAACTCGAAGATGCCCAGGGAGGTCCTGGGATTGACGAAGCGCATGTACAGGGCATTGAAGAGGCTGGTGTTGCCCCCGTCCCCCACGTTGATGGCCCCGGGGCCGAAGACCTTGGCCGCCGTCTCTATGGAGGTGGCGGGGTGGACCCTGTCCCCCTCGTAGTTCTTGGGGGCCGCCTCCAATACGGCGAACTGTTCCGCCTCGATGTCCTTGTACTTCTTTACCGCTGTTCCATCGGCGGGCTTGATCCCCAGCTCCTTGAGCCTGCCCAGCAGGGCCTGCAGGGTTGCCCTGGCGTCGGCCACGATGCCCATGGATATGGGCCGGTTGGTCCCCACGTTGCGGGGATCGATATCCACCTGGATGAGCTTTTGCTTATCGATATCCCCGAAATAGATATCGTAGGGGAGGTCCAGGTTGCCCAGGCGGGTACCCACCGCCAGGACCACGTCCGCCTCCTTCCTGGCCGTCAAGGACCCCTCACCCAATCCCATCAGATAATTGGAATGGTCGTTATTGAAGGCGGACCTGGCGGCCATGGTACTGGAAGCGGGGCAGTTGAGCAGCTCCACCATCTCCTGGAATTCCTCCCAGCCTCCCGAGTTGATAACGCCCGTCCCCGCTATGAGCATAGGGTTGTCGGCCTCGGCGATGAGTTTGGCCGCCTCCTCGATCTGAACCGCCGGCGGCTCCATGACCATGGGGCGGTACTGGTAGGGCTCCAGGTACTTGAGGTCCGCGTCGTCGGCCTCCTCGAAGATGATGTCATAGGGGATATCCACGTGCACCGGGCCCGGCCTTCCCGCCATGGCCTCCCGGAAGGCCCTCTGGATGATCTCCGGGATCCTGTTCCATTGATGCACCACCGCGTTCCACTTCACCACCGGTTTCATGATGTCGTACTGGTTCACGGCCTGGAAGGCACCGGAGACGAAGGGATATACGATGGGCGTACGGGCCTGCGAGGAGATGGCCACCACCGGCACCCCTTCCTCGCGGGCGCAGATTAGGCCGGATACCATGTTGGCCGTGCCGGGACCGTAACCGGCCATGGCCACGGGTATCTCTCCGCTGCTTTTATACACTCCCTCCGCCATGTGTACCGCCGCCGCCTCGTGACGGGGGGGCACCCACCTTATGCCATGGTCGACCGTGGCTCCCATGACGGGGTGATAGCCGGCATCTGTGATGCCGAAGATCCTCTTAACTCCCTCCTTGACCAGGCACTTTACTATTACCTCTCCTCCCGTGACAACCGCCATGATGGCACCTCCTTATAAGATGTTCTCGACTATTCTTCTCAAGGCCTATCCCTCGGACCTGAAGTCATCCATATCCAGGGTCTCTTCGCATATCTTCTCGTAGAGGGGCATGATCACCCCAACGCTGGGTCCCGCGGACATGCCCCCGTCGATGGGAATGGCCACGCCGGTGATGAAGGAGCTATCATCGCTGGCCAGGAAGTGGTAGAGGGCGGCGATCTCCTCCGGCTGGGCCAGCCTGCCCAGGGGCTGTAGGTAATTGGCCAGCTTCAGCTCCACCTCCCCTCCCTCGGTGTAGGACATAGGGGTGTCGGCGGTGCCGGGGCAGATGCAGTTCACCCTGATGCCCCGGGGGGCCAGTTCCAGGGCGGCGGTCTTGGTGATGGCGATGATGGCCGCCTTGGCGGCCACGTAGGTGCCGTAGGTGGGAGTTCCGAACAAACCGGCATAAGATGCGGTGTTCATGATGGACCCTCCGTCGGAGATGAGGGGCACGGCGTGCTTGATCCCCCACACCACGCTTTTGAAGTTGATGTTCAATTCATCGGTGAGGTTCTCGTCGGTGATCCCCTCCACCATGACGCCTATGCCGCCAATGCCGGCGTTGTTGACCACGATATCCAGCTTGCCGAACTCGTCCACCGCTTTCTGCAGCACATTCCGGACCTGGTCCTCCTTGGAGACATCGGTCTCCACGTAGACCCCTCCCGCCTCCTCGGCTACCCCAACGGCGTCCTGGATGTCCGCCAGCACCACTTTGGCACCGGCCTTGGAGAACCTCAGCGAGGTTGCCTTGCCGAACCCGGAGGCGGCGCCGGTGACCACCGCCACCTTTCCTTCAAGTGAGAACATGATGGCATCTCCCCCTTCCCGCAATCTCTTCTTGTAGTTATTCCCGGAATCGTATCAAACTTTCAGGATGGCCAGGGCGTTCTGCTTCAGAAACAGGCTGAGCTCATCGAACTGCTCTTCGTCCTCCATCACTCCCCGGTAGAAGTCATAGCCCTCCAGCAGGGTAATGACCAGGTCGGCGAGCTTCCCGGCATCCGCCGCGACGATTATCTTCTTGTCTATAAGACCGGTTATCTCCTCGATCAGGAGTTACCGGAGCCTGGAATACATCCTCTGGAAGCTGTCCTTAACCCGCTTATTTCGGAAGCTCAACGAGTAGCAGGCGAAGAAGACCCCGGCGTCCACCAACCTGGCCCAGTCCAATCCGAAGATGGCGTCGATGGTGGCCTCCAACCTCTCCTCGGGGTTCTCTATCTCCTGTAGTGCTGGAAGGAATGTCTCCTCGTACTTCTCCAGGATGGAATCCACCAGAGCCACGATCATCTCCTCCTTAGTGGAGAAGTAATGGATGATCAGGCTGGGATGGATGTCCATGCGGGCGGCTATCTTGGCTATGGATGCCCCCTCCAAGCCTTCAACTTTGAGGACTTCGTAGAAGTTCTCGAGGATCTCCTGCCTGCGCAGCTCGGCCTTACCGCTCTTTTTAGCCATTTGCTCCGGAATTAATTGAATGTTCAGTGAATAGACTACACTATATTATATATATAACGTCCCCATGTCAACAAATGCACCATATCGGTGTCAGACACCCAAACGGTGCAAAATGCACCATATCGGTGTCTGACACCCAAACGGTGCATAATATAGGTATGAGAGTAGTCACTGACGAACTCCACTGGTTAGTGATAACCGCCATAATCATTTGCGTGATTGCGGCGCTGGTCAGCGGCTGCGGAGGTTCGGGGGAACAAACCGGCGAGGCGCCCCCCAGCGATGAGCCGGACATCACCGGGATAATCAGCAGCGTGACCGAACAGGAGGGAGATACCGACCTGCTGGGATCGATACTGGTGGAGGCCACGGACTCTGTTGACGGTCAATATGACATGGCATCGGTGACGGTTACCCCCGAGACCGAGATTTACGACACCTCGAGTTTTACAGACCAGCCCGTCCGGGTGGGTTTCGACGCCCTGGCCGAGGGGCAGTTGGTAGCGGTGGTTTTCACGGGGCCGGTGGCCGAGTCCTACCCGGTGCAGGCCAAGGCCAAATACATCTACTTCAACACATCGGAGATCAGTGGTGGGGACTCGGATGGTGGAGAATACGAGGAGATCCTGGAGGTGAAGAACCGCCACGAGGACGAGCTCATGGCCATCAATGGCGTGGTGGGCGTGGGCATCGGTGAATGCAATAGACTGCCCTGCATCGTCGTCTACTTGGAGGACGATTCCGAGGAGCTCAAGTCCCGCATCCCCGAGTGGGTGGAGGGATTTCCCGTTGCCACCGAGGTAACCGGACCCATTGAAGCACAATAGCCGATAAGGCACTGTAAAAACCTGCCTTTATCAGGTGCTTCTCTTGCTTTTCACAGGATTGCTTGCTCCCCTCTCTTCAAGCGCCGGCCCCGCTTCACCGATATTTACAGGGGAAATCGGCTTGATGGCGCCGTTGTTTCGATTCAGATGGTGAATGCGGTTATTAAGATAAGTACGGAATGTACGTATGCTGGAAGGGTGGCGAGAGTTGGAAAAGACATCACGTTATCGTAAACGATGTCGGTCAACCCTGGGAATAACTCTTTCATACCTGGCTCTCGTCTTCCTGTTTGCCATGACTCTTTTACCCTTCGGGACAGCGGCGGCTAGCGCCGCCCCATTGCCGACCATCTACTCCATCACACCCTTTTCCGGCTATGTGGGAACGGAGGTCATCATCGCGGGAGCGGATTTCCAGGCCTCACAAAACGATTCCTATGCCTCCTTCGGCCAGGTTCAGGCCACGGAGTATACCTCCTGGTCGGATAGCCAGATAAAGTGCAAGGTGCCGGAGGGAACATGGGGACAGGTGGAAGTGACCGTTACTACTGATGGGGGGACCTCCAACGCTTGGGCTTTCACCGCGCCCACCCATTTCTACTTCGCGGAAGGATATACCGGCAGCGGCTTCGAGGAGTGGCTGTGCCTGGCCAATCCCGGCGACGCCGAAACCAACGCCAGTATCACCTACATGTTCGAGGACGGCAGCACCAGCACCCAGGACGTCTACATCGGGGGCACTACGCGCGAGACGGTCTTCGTCAACGGCATAGTGGGGCCCGATAAACAGGTCTCCGTGAAGGTCACATCGGACAACCCCATAGTGGTCGAGCGCCCCATGTATTTCGATTACGGCGGCACATGGGCCGGAGGCCATGCCACCATGGGAGAGCCCGAGCCGATGAGCACTTATTACTTCGCCGAGGGGACCTGCCGCCCGGGCTTCGAGCCCTATATATGTGTCCAGAATCCTGGAAATGCACCGGCCAAGGTGAAGATCACCTACCTGTTGGGCAACGGGGATTCCCACGAACAGAACATAAACGTCACGGCAAGCTCGCGTTCCACGGTGAGGGTGAAAGATATCCTGGGAGAAAAGGATGATGTAGCCCATGATTTCTCCGCCGTTGTGGAGTGTACAAACGGGCAGGGGATAGTCGCCGAGCGCCCCATGTACTTCGACTACAAGGGGGTATGGCCGGGAGGCCACGACGTGATGGGAGCCACCTCCCTCCAGACCACCTTCTACTTCGCCGAGGGTTACACAGGTCCCGGCTTCGAGGAGTGGCTGTGCCTGGCCAATCC
>Ga0180433_10004333_pt1 | contig 20021 bp, 15 predicted proteins | sample SS_ome_8_FD_132980 | JGI IMG/M metagenome (GOLD analysis project Ga0180433, IMG submission 132980) | Hypersaline lake sediment archaeal communities from the Salton Sea, California, USA - SS_1_D_1 metaG | ecosystem: Environmental > Aquatic > Non-marine Saline and Alkaline > Hypersaline >... | reverse complement strand
CATTAAATTAGTATATATTGTTATAGAATTTAAATATTATAAGTAGTAATTAATAAATAATAGAATATAAATAAAAATAAAAAAAAATGACTGATTATAATTTAGGGAAAAAAAAATATAGTATTCTTGGATACGGGATATATTCCACCATAATCACCATTATCTCTTATATGATGGAATTAAACACTTTTGAGCAAATAATCATTGCAATGATTGTGAATGTTACCATTATTGGCGTAGGGATAGTAATCCTTACAGATATAAACATTTCTCTTAGTGTTAGTTGGGCTTGTGTTTTGATCCTTGCTGTTTTTGGAGTTTTTATTATCTTTCTTACACCTCCGCTTCAGACAATTACAACAGAGGATTTTCTAATAATGGTTGGGTTAATGGTATTTGCAAAACTTGTTCCCGCTTTGATTTTGGGCGGATATTTTTTGCTTATGGGGAAATGGGAAGTGGTTAAGGAAACTAGCGGAGTTCAAGTGAAGGCGAAAGTAAATAAAGCAGACAATACATTACTATATGTAATATTAGGAATCGTGATCTCAATAATTATTCTTCAACTTTTACCTTAATCTTTTTTTATGACTTCATTTATTACACATATGGGTTTTGGGATAATGATAGCAGAACTCTTCTTTCAGATTACAAAAGAGGAGGATGAGGTTAAGAGAATTAAATATTGGGGCTTTGGTAGTTTGGGGGGTTTAGTTCCCGACTTAGATGTGATAATTTCGATTTTGATGGGAAGAGAACTTGCTTATTACCATCATTTCATCACGCATACATTATTGGCTCTGTGTATCATAACGCTTTTTTTAGGTATAATAAAATTTAATCGTTTTTTTCTCTGTTTTTATTTAGGATATTGTGTTCATTTATTGACGGATTTGATAGATAATACCCTCACCCCATTTTCTCCATTTATTCTCAAGATAAATGGGTTTGGATGGTTAGAATCGTTTGAGATTGGCTTGGATATTTATGAGATCTTCATATCTCATAATTGGGGCTTTAATATTATGGGGCTTTATTTTTTGACATATTATGATGCCATCTTAATAGTTGTGTCTTTAGGGTTACATTTTTTTCTTTTTTTAAAGATAGAAAAATTAAGAAGAAAAAATGTAATAATTCTCCAATAGAAATTAAGGTGTCAGAGTAATTATTAAAAAAAGAATAAAATCCAAAACAAATAAATAAATTTTAATCATATGATAAAATAAAGAAAAAGAGTATTAAAAATGGTTTTTAAAGAGAAAAAGAATAAGTATAAGATCAAGATAAATCAAACATCGACTGCTTCTTATAAGTTTTCAAAAGATACATTAAAATTGCGAAAAAACTTAAACATCCTATTCTTACTCATTCTAATTGTAGGTTATAGTAGTTTAGTAATATATAATGCCATTATTTTTGTTTCCTTTTTTCATCTGAAGATTGAACCGCATCAAATGAGTGCCTCGCAACCAAATAATGAGACCTATATAATCTCTGGAGAAGTAGATGTTGAAACAATTATAGAAATAACAGATCTAAATGTTTCATTATCTATAATGGCTGATGATAATACAACTCTGATAAATGATGATTTTATAAAGGATAGAATCCCCCCTAATGAAAAAACAACGATTAAATTCAATTTCACATTTGATATAAATGAAATGGATGTTAAAATGTTTGAGTCTTTAAATAGCACGGAAACACTTACTCTTAAAGTAGATGCTTCTCTGGTTTATGGAGGATATAGGATTGGTTTAATTATAATTACTGAATATAATATGGAGGAGATCTAAATGGAAGATTTAATAACAATAAAGGGTTTGGTCAAGAATCTTATTACATCCATCTCTTTTGGTATTGTAATCCCGATGATAATAATTTATGGGTTAATTCCCGCCTTACCAATCTCTATTTTCAATGAACAATTATTAATTGCTAATGGGATTTTATTCATTTGTTTTTATTCTATTTATGGTGTGTTTAAGAAAGATACAACAATTAGGTTATTCATCGGTATAGGATACATTATATTACTTATTTATTTCTATATTGTAGGTTCTTCCGTTTTTACATTTTATTTGCCATTATGTAATTTCGGAGTGCTTTGTATTAATCTGAACTTAAATGGTGTAATATTTTCTTTTACATTGAGTATGTGGTGGGTTTGTTTGATAATCGTAATTTTGAAAAGTGTAAATATGGTAAGACATTTTATTAAACCCATTAAGGATCAGAGTTCAGAGGATTGAAACTACATAAAAGCCAACAGAGACAACCCATCCGATGAGAAGTAGTTGTATTAAATCTTCTAAATGTTCTTTTTTTTGTTCTTTCTTTCCTTTCATATCTTTATAATTAAATACATAATAGAGAATAGAAATGATTAAGGAGATGAAGATGATCTCTTCTATGAGTCCAATTAGATCAGATGTAGTAATGATCTTGAACTCCATCTCACGATAAAAGTAAAACTCTATAATGCCCATATAATCTAATAGGAAAATAATTGATAAAATGCTAACAATGATGAGTAGAATTGTTGCGGATAACTTATTCTTGAAATATACCTCTTCTACAAGAAGAAAGAATACACCTAAGAGACAAAACAAATAAAAGAGAAATTCCATTATGAGAGGATATTCCGTAAGAAAAGTAAATGAATAGACAGAAATGATGCTAGCGATAAGGAGAAAACCTAGAGCATATAAATACTTGAATCCTTTTTTCTTATATACCATTGAGCCAAACCCTCCCGCAGAGGTTAAGAGAACTGAAACTGCTAAACCAATTTGACAGAGAATGATAATAAAATCTGTATGAGTTTGAAGTATATCATTAAAAAAACCATCATAAAATAATAATAATAGAAAAGAATACCCAAAAAGAAAAATACCTATAATCCAAAAACTAAAAAATAAATCCATTTTGAACTTTATTTTGTTGATAAAACTTACGTTACGCAGTTTATCATCCGAAATTCTCTCTGATGCTTTTTTAAAAGCATAGAAATAACCGAAATAGACTAATATAGTGAGAATGAGAATGAATATTGCTTTAAAAATGATGTTTGTGAGAGACATTAGAAAGGTAAGGACAATAAATAAGATTAAAAGCCAGATAACGTATTCATTATTTTCATATTTTTTCAATGTTAAAGAGGGCATAATTAAAAATAAGTTCTTTAGAAATTTAAATGTATTTTCATATGATAAAAAAATTTATTAATTTATAGAATAAATTATTAATTGATGTTTGGAAAAAAAAGAGATATATTCAGAGATTTCTCAACTTATGAGAGAGGAGTTTATTATTTTGTCATAGATAAAGGAGATCTATATTTACAAGAGAGGGTATTAGATCTTGACTTACTCACCCCCCAATTTCCGATGGGAAATGAAATTCAATATATCCCTAGTTTTGTTATAAAAATATGGAAAGAACATTATGACCTAGATGATGGAAAGTTAGCAATTGCCACGAATGAGTTTCTTAGGGGATATAAACAGAGTATATTAGCGAATTTACAAGATGATTGGAATGTGTTAAAAAATAAGTTTGAGGATTCCTTAGATAGTATCCTATCTACTTTTGATGATTATTTCTTTGATGTGTTAAAATATAAATTATTAACAGATATTTTCTCCATACAATTAAAATATGTGATTCAAAGACTAAATGGTTTGTTTAAATTCTTACCATTTCCTTTACAGCAAAAACTGAATAGAGAGGATCGAAGTTATATGGAATGGAAAGAAGAAGTCTTAAGAGAGGCGATAAAAAACGAGGAGGAATATCTTAAAGAGGAGAGGGCAGAAGAGGATATAGAATGGAGGATTAAAGAGGTCGTGGAAAGGAAGATCAATCAAGAAAGAACTTCAGAAGAGGAGATTGAAAAGAAACTAGAAAACATAGCGAAGAAGAGAGAATCTGAATATTGTGAATATTGTGGAGAGGCTTTGGATGAAGATTCAGATTATTGTAGGATGTGTGGAGTGAAGAAAAATATGATTTTAAAGATTGATCTCCCTAAAAAAAAGGAAATAAAAGTAAAACCAAAACGATTTTGGGAATGGAAATGGTGGAAAAGAGATTTTAAGGATGTTGATCCTAAGAAAATACAACCAGAAGATGTCAGAATCAAGCGTTTTTTACCTCCGAATGTCCTAACATATAAAGAAGTTAGGGATTTTTATGATAATAATTTTGGTGATATCCCTCTATCCATTACGATTTTTGAAGAACTAAGGACTTTTAATATAAAAGGTGTTATCGAATTTGATGATCTTTCCAAATGGGAAAATAAGTTTATATATAATAAGGACAATAGCCTTTATGACGAGGCAAAAGAAAGAGACTATAATCTAGAGAAAGAGAGGTTAATCTTAAGACTTCAGAAAGAAACAAATAGAGTTGTTAAAAATATCATTAGCAGAGGAAGAAGATACACCCGAAAAATATTAAAGGAAATAAATGATGAGATTCAAGAGTCTGTAAGGATTTAAAGTAGTATAGATTTATTAAGGATAATAAACTATTTTTTAGTAAAATAAAAAAGAATCTTTTTTTAAAAAAAAAGATCTTTTAAAGAGGTGAATTTAATTTGAGTAAAAATAAGTTTTCCGAATTTGAAAGTGGTGAAATTGAAAAACTTTTTGAAGTGGATCATAAAAAGATCATTGAAGAATGTTTTGAAGAGCATCCAATCTTATTTCATACATCATTAGAGCGTTTAGATTCAAAAACGCCACTTCAAAACCATAGATTTGTAAATAAGGATTTTAGTCTCTATGGTTTTTATAGAGATAAAATAAAGGAGATATATGAGGATGATGAGAATTGGGAAGAAAGAATTAAGCCTTATTCGGAAATAAGAAATATAATTGAAGAATTAGAAAAAGAGAAGAAAATTATACACCTAAAGGATGTAGCAGAGATCGTTATTCTCAAGGGTAAAAAGCAAACAACCAGAGTGCGAAATATTAATAATATCTTTAAAGCAGAAGATCCAAAATGGGCATCGGAAAATATTTTTGATTTGGATTATGAAAAGACAGAGTTCAAAAGAGGTATTGATGCCAGAGACGGAAAAGAGAAAACCATATCAGTAAGACCTCCATTATATATACTCTTAAGAAAGAACGTAGAGAAAGAAAGCGTGACGATTAACCCTTACGAACTTTTGATTAAAACAATTAAGGAAATGATGAGAGGGGAGACCATAGAAGCAATCGAGGAGGAAATTACAGAAAAAAGAGTAAAAGAAGCAATTGAGAGGGAGAAAAATATAAGATTGGAAGAAATGGAAAGAAAATGGAAAGACGATTTGGAAACATTTGAAAATCAACGATTAAAAACTGATGATTTTTCAATAATAGACTCTTTCTTAAATGACATAACAAATTATTTGGAAGAGATGTTTTTAAGAGTCTGTCCTAGATGTGGAAAAGATATATTTCTCCCATCAGAAAGATATGACGGAAACGGAGACCTACTCTCTAATGGATTAAGTGAGGATGTGTTGAAAGAATATAGTGAGGACTTAAAGAATGCTGAAAGTTCGATTGAGGACTTTGTTTTATTGCTTGATAAAATTGAGGATATGGAGAATGAAGATATGGCACGATATATCAGATTGAAGTATTTACAAGCCTTATATTTGCTGGATCTTGAGGAAGCAAAAGAGAAACCAAATCACCCCTTAGAAGAAGAAAGTATGGAGGAGTGGAGTGAATCATTGGTTCAGTTGAAGAACAGAGGTTTGGAAGCAGATGATGATATTAATGGATTTAGATGTCCAAATTGTGACGGGCTTATCATAAAAGAAAGATTATTGAATGTCCGTGAAATAATATTTGAGGTATTGAATGCTTTAGAGGGGAATCAGCCCGTAATACTATATGGCTATCCAGATTATAGAAAGCATCTTTCTATAAGGGTATGAGATGGTAAATCCTCCATTCTCATTCAAATTTTACAATATTTGGAATGGAGATTTAAGACACCATATAGAGTATTCGGGGTTGATGAAACCACTAGTGCTGAAAAATTAAGTGGTGGTTTTTCTCCCATAACCTTTGCTTCGGGGAAGAGAAGTATTCGCTATGGGATCATTACAAAGTGTCTTTTTAAGCGTGGTAAAACAGAGCGTATTCCTACTGAAGAGGGAATGATTGAGGATATAATTGGATATGGGGCAAACTTATTGTTAGATGAAATAAATCGGACACCATTTCCAGAGATCTCCTTTTTATTATCTTTCTTAGCGAAGAATCCCGCAAGTTATGAAATACAAGAAGAGGGGCGTGTGGTATATAATCCAAACTTTCTCCCAGAGCTAGGAAAAGAGAGTAGGTGGGTGTTATTTGGGACAATGAATACTATGGATATTGGGAATAATCAATTGGCTTACGCATTCAAGAGGAGAGCGATGATGATAAAGACAGATTACTTTGCTTATAGTGATTCTAGATTAAAAAGAGGTTTGACGACAACGGGAAATCCCTACTTAGATATACTGAGAGAGAAGATTAAAGTAATGCCTAATAGTTACGAGGAAAAGATCTTTAAGGATATTTATGATAATATAAAGAGTTGGCAAGTAAATGAAGAGATTACTTACCCGTGTGCCATCGATCACTACTTAAAATTCTTTAAATATTTGCGGAATGGATTAAAGAAAGTTAAGGTGAAAAATGATGTCTTATATATTGGAGATACAGATATTTCACTAGAGCGTTATATTATAAGCATTCTAAGAAGCACAATCGTGATGCCCGTAGTTAATGAAAACAATAGAGAAATCGTTACGGAAAAGGAAAACTTAACTAAAGAGTATGCTAAGAAGTATGCTAAAGACATAAAAAGTGTAATAGATAGTGGAGAAAAACTAATGGTTGTCCAATTCTAAGCGGTGATTTGATGATTGAAAATAAGGAACAGAAGATTTTGAAGCAATTGGATGAGAAGATTATTGCTCAATTTCAGTATGATGAAGATACACTTGGGAGAGTTCGTAGAGGTTTAGAAGAGGGGATTAAAGAATTTGAAAAACTTAACCTCCTTTTTTTAAGTAATTATCGGAGAGTAATAGCGAGATTTATAGAAAAAATAAGAAAATTACCAATATATATTAATAATAGTTATCTTATTTTTAAGAAATATTTGGAATGTGTTGAGGATATAGATGAAATATCGAACCGCCCCAAGTTTATTAAAGCCATATTATATGATTATCCTCTAACAATGGTAGAAAACACGCATTGTTTTAAATTCAAACTAGATCGGAAAAATGACAGAAGAAAAAAGCAGAGATTAAACATATTTAGGTTTTTATTCAATCAAAACTTAGATGAAGATACCATCAATGACATCTTGGTTGTTTTAAGCCCCTCTCAAATACCAACCCTCTTCATCACTATTTCCATCATAATACCATACTAAATGAAGCGGATGCTTAATTTCCGCAATATCCTCAATCATTTTTATTGCTTCAGCACACGCTTTATATCTTCTAAATCCTTTAACTACACCAAAACTAGGTTTAGAATTTAACTTAAATTTTTCACCCTCATATTCATAATATTCATTCATTTCACCCAAATCAGAAATGTTAGGTCTTCCTAATTCTACCCATCTCTCCCATTGCTTATACTCCTTTTCGGAATTAAACAAGAACGGAATCTTCTCGTCTTCATCAATTATCTCCCCTACAATATATTCTTTCCCAAAAACATCGGGGTGATCTACCTTACTCAACTTTTTTTCTTCTTTCTTTTCTTCTGACTCTTCTACTCTCTTTACCTTATCAATTTGTCCCTTTATTGATTGTAAGACAAAGATCCGTGATTGAATATTATTTTTTTTAGGGTTTATAATATCTTCTCTAAGTGTTTCATTCTTTTTTTCATATTTTTCCACTAAACTATCAGAAACATCTAAATAATACTTCATTTCATCATAATTATATCTTAAATCCGAAATATAATCATCTAGATTTTCAATCTCTTCTAGTATTTCATCAATCTTTTTATATCCCTCCTCAACTTTAGAATTAATTTTCCTCCCCGTTTCATTCTCCGTGTAATCCCAACTATCAAGATACTCTTCTGCTTCCGCCTCTTGTTTTTTAAAATATTCTCTCCATTTCTCCATTTTTTCCTTTAAGTCTTCTGATTCATTTTCCAAGTATTCTATAATTTCCAATTCCTTTCTAACAATCTCTTCAGCTAGATCACCTTTCTCCTCTTCTAACTTTTCCTTCTCCCGCTTTAACTCAAGTTTCTTGTTTATGTCTTTTTCCTCCTCAATCTCTTTCTTCTTTTCTTCAATCTCTTTCTCTTTTTTCTCCTTTTCTTTCTTTTTCTCCTCTTTCTCTTTCTCTCTCTCTTTAATTTCTTCTCTCAATTCCTCATTCAGATCATATTTCTTAAGAATATCCATCTGCTGAATCTTAGTCTTTAATCTATTCATAACTTCTTCTAAATTCACAAAATTGAGATCAACGATTCGATCAGCCGATTTAGATGGATATAAGACATATTCTTTATTCTCGGAATAGATAACTTCATTTCTATTCTCATACTTTTCTGGATCAACTGCTAAAACGGGCACACCGATCTTTACATCTCCTAATCTTGCGATACTAGACTCTCCTAGACCAATCCAATCTCCGATGATTTTATTCGGAAATAAATGCTTAAAATTAATTTCCAAACTTTTAGTGATCTCCTTAAACTCATCACTCTCTAGCATTCTAGCCGAATATCCTTTCGGATGATGGAAAAGCATTACTTCCCCTCTCTCTAAGTTTTCCCTTTCTGTCTTATCTGTGATATTCATTAAAGCCTCTACTTCCAAATGATTATATTTAAAAGTCTCTCTGTAAGTATGAAGCCAATTAGTGACTTTTATAAGAAACGCTTCCCATTGCCATCTCCTTTTTCTATCTTCTTCTTTTGGATGTTTCTCTTTAATTATTTGCTTGATATTATCATCCTCTGGATTGAAAAATACTTTTTTCACTATTCTTTTAGGCACATTGAGGACTCTACTGAAATAATTTAAAAAATCAGATTTATAATCCGCATAATTATCTAATTTCTCTTCTAATCTAATGTCTTTACTATGTTTTTTCACTATATCCTCAATTTTCTCATCAATAACTCCAATTACTTGTTTCCGTAATTCTTCTCTAGATTTTCCCGAAAAATGCCAATTATCATCTAATATGACAATTCCATAAACTTTCTTGTTATCAAATTGTCCATTCTCCACAATATGAAAGCAACCCTCCGCATTTAATTTCCATATGATATATACCCTTTCTGATGAACTTCTTGCTAATTTAAGATGATGCCTTATATATTTCTGTCTATATTCCGTATTCCATAAACTATAATTGATCCCTCTCCAAGAGGGGCTTGATCTTTTCCCCAAATCTCCATTATAAATCTTTTCTATGATCTCATAATTAGGTTCATCTCCCGAATGCTTTGCGTTTGGATCGTATTTTGCCCCATTTATTTTAATCTCAAAATCAGATCGAACATAAAAACGATTTATCACTTCATAAATAGCATTATTTAATTTAGTATGAAAATCTTCCATCATTTCTAAATGAGTAACTCTAAATGATATTTCCGCCTCCCTCCCATCTATTGCCTCCTCTAAATTTTTATACCTCCGATTTGAGAATGAAAGTGTTCCCGATTTTAGTTGCTCAATTTCTCCTTTAAAATACTCAATCTCTTCATTCAATTTTTTCTCTAAAACTTGTTCTGTTTCATCTGTAAAGATCTCAACACTCCATAATTGATCCTCTAAGATGGGATATTCCTTACATAATAATAATTCCTCCTCATCGGGATAATACAAGTGAGATGATTCCACTCCACTACGATCTTGAAAATAACCATCCCCTAGCTTACCTCGCTCAGAACCCGTATAAATGCTTACAATACATAAATCTTTAACTCTTAACTTAAACTTTGTTAGGAGTAATGTAGTTAAACCCTCATTAAAATTCTTATTTGTGGTGCTAGAATGAGTCTTTAATTGGTCAATTAACTCTGGAAATGTAAGTGCGTCATAAAGGTCATCCCTCACTTTGTTCGCAAAGGAGATGGTTCTATCTGTATCATTTATATTAATCTCTAAACTCTCCCCATATTCCAAAGCATTTTTAATAACCTCAAGAACCATACTTTCAATGGTAGTAGTTCTCAATCGCTGTTGGTTTGCTTTATATTCTGCCCACGATTTAATGATCTGTGTTTTTTTTCTTTCTTCATTGGTTGCCTTTCGGATGGTTAAACCCTTACTCTGTTTTACAACCTTTTTTGTTCCGTGACTTATCGGCTTAACTTCTAATAATTTTAAAAACCTTTTTACTAGTTCTGACATTATTATCATCAACAATTATTCATAATCTTTTAATTAATTATTTTTCTTCATTCTTAATAAAATTTTATCATATGAAGAAAAATATTTATATGTTCTATGATAATAATTATTTAAGAATGACTCTTTTAATTGAGGAACAATCTGTTCGTTGTCCCGAATGTAATGGTTCGATTTTTAATGATCGAGGTGTAACAAAATGTTCTGCTTGTGGGTTAATTATTAATGATGATAATTTTGTATGTCTTCACGAGACTTATTATGACGAAGCCCAAAAAGAGAGTAAAAAAAGAACGGGCTTACCCATCAGTATTATGACTACCGATATTAATTCTAATGTATATTTTAGAAAATCAGATATTAAAAGAGAAAATATTTCTAAAGAACAAAGTCTTACATTACATCGGATTCATAAGTGGGATGTGAGATTTAATAATCAAAATAAGAGCATCCTTTATGCGAAATCAGAGATTAAAAGGATTTGTAGTGTTTTTGACATCTCACGAATCATTGAAGCCCGATCTATGTTCCTTTACCGCAAATGTAGTGATCTAAAGATCATTAGGGGTAGAAGTATTGATGGGATCATAGCGGGGGCAATTTTCTATGCTTCTAGAGAGTTCAATTTTCCACTTTCTTTGGATGAGGTGGATTCTATTTCTGAGGAAAGTAAGAGAAATATAATGAAATGCTTTACGCTTATAATAAGAAGACTCAATCTTCCTTACCTCCCCCCTCTTAAGATGACATTCGCCATTTCAAAATATCTTTCTCTTTTTAAAGTTAATAAAAAAAAATACCAATCTCATTTTTTAAAAGTATTTAAACTCTATAAACAGAGATTTAGAATCTCTGGTAAAGATCCTAAAGGTATATTTGCGGGTATTCTCTATTACTTCAGTAGAGAGAAAAACTTATTCGGAAAATTAACTCAAAAAGAGATTGCTGAAAAGATTGATGTAACTGAAGTGACTCTTAGAACTAGATTTAAGGAGATTCAAGAATTAGCAAGAATAATCAAGAGCCAATAACTTATTATTGTTTAATAATCAACCTTAAATAAGATCTCATAACTTTTTATAATATATGCCCTCCATCATCGAAAAAGATTTAGGATTTTTAATCCCTTTAAAATTAGAAGAACCATTATTCATCAAAACTGATGGCGAGTTGAGGATTCTCCGCCTTAAAAACGGAGATAAAATATATCAGAAAGATAAGAATAATGATAATCTTAAACTCAGACTTAAGAAAGGGGATTATCTACAAAAATTAGATGATCTCTCTTTTGTCATACTGCGATCTGACTTAAAATTCTATAAATCTTCTAAAGATTTCTTATCTTCTCTCCTCAATAAGAAAATAAAATTAACCAAGTTATAGAGTTACTATTCCCCAAATAACTCTCTAACATCTTGTTTCACACCTTTTAGATTTCCCCTTTCCCTAAATGACTTCATAAGAATTAAACATAACACGATTATGGCAGATGATATGATCATCCCCGCAACAGCACCAAAATATGAGAAAGGAAAAGCCCAATACATCTGAATATTTAATCCAATATATATTACGCTTATAAGACTTTGAAAGAGGCTTATAATTGAACCTAAACAAATAAATACGCAGATATAATACAATATTTTAAATCTCATATCTTCTTGCCCTTTCTTTTTACTAGATATGATGATTTCTCTCTCTTCACTCATTTATAATCACTTCTATTCTTTATATAATAATAAAAGAAACTTATTTATAAAAATTCCCGAATTTTCTTCATATGATAATACTTTTATATTTTAAGGTCATTTATTCAAATATAAATTAATCTAATTTGATGATCTATGAAAAAAAAACCTAAAAAAGAAAAAGAAAAGTCAGAGATTACATTAGAAAGTTCTAAGAACCCCAAGAAACCCGAAATCGAGAAAGGCAAACAAAAAGGCAAGAAAAAAAAGAAATTCTCCACTAAAAACCTAAAAAATAAGAAGAAAATGATTATCGTAGCAATTGTCATTGCGGGAATTGTTTTCTCTAGTGTGGGTGTAGGATTTTGGATCTTCCAAGCGGGATTATTCGGAGGCGAAGAGGCGGACTATGATTTTCAAGCGGAAGTAGGAGACATATATTACACTAAAATACAAGACGGATATTATTGGCTTCCTCAAGCCAATAAAAACGATACCACGATTGAAGAATATGCGATGGTATTAAGGCAAGAAATATTAGAAAAAAAGGATTCTAGCATTGATCTTGACGATGATCCCGATCTTCTATTGCTCTCTTCCATTCTTTTTGGAGAAGAAATAGAATTATTAGGTGAAGAATTTGGAGTATATATGGCAATGCCAAACTATTTTGACATTGTTAATTTAATGATCTTGGGTTTTGATGTGTTTCAATTTTTGAAAACCAATCTTGAGATCAATGAAACCCTTAGACTTTTCACACCAGAAGTTCCTAGCGCCATACACCTAGTCACAACGGGAATCTATCACGAAATAGAGGCACTCATTGAAAATTATGGAGTAGATGAGTTCGCAGATCTTCCTACTTTTGAGAACATAAATTATATCCTCAATTGGTTTGAGTCATTATCAGATCAAATTAAAGGATGGAAAGAAGACTTTGAGGGTGTTGAGGGAATGGGTGGGATTGGATATGACATTAATGAAATCCGTTTCAATCGGATGGATGATTGGACATATCAAACACAATTTCCCGATACAAATAAGAGTGACGGCATTCTTCAGAATAATTCTGCGTCTTTATTTGAAAGAGAGGGGGATTGGGGTATTATGATGTATCAAGATGCTAATGCTTCCACAAAAGGTATTGATGACTTGACTCTCCGTGCTAACATTTATGATACTTATGTTTCTAAGGCAAATTGGTCTAAATATGTGGCAAAAGATCGTTCCATCTCAGAGACATATTTTAATCCAGATAAATTTGCTTTTGAGATGGATTATCTTTATGGAAATAATATTTCTAATCCAACACATACACCCCATACCTTTGAAGCAGATTTTACGACAAAACATTTTGACATCTCTGGCAACATCGGAAATAATCCTCAGAGTTTTAATTTTTCGGGGGAGAATGGCATAAAGATCAGAATTGAAAACGGAATCCTACAATATGAAGTAGGGGACTATATTTATGTGCCTACTGAAAGTGGAGGATTCTCAACGGGGGGATTCTTCAGAGAGACAACTCCAGAAGAAAAAGGGTGGCACAATTGTTCTACATCTTTTAATTTGACACAATGGTTTGGCATTGATTCGGGTTGCGGTTCAACATTCACGATAGAAACTACGCCTAACTTTCAATCAGACGCCTCACGATTTCTTGAACTTATAACTGCTTTTTTTACGGGAGATAGAAGCTCTCCATTTACCTATGACTTAAAAGTAAAATCTGAATTTGGGACACATTACTCAAAGAGCAAAATCCCTCTCTATATTGATTGTCCTTATGATTTTGCTCACGCCTATGACAACATAAAAGACAAAGACAATGTGTTATTCCGAATGAATAATATCACGGAAGTCAAGTTCAAAATGTATGATTCTCTTAATCTTGAGAATTACACTTTAAACCCCATAAATATGACAAGTGATTGGATTGACGATGTAGAGGTTAATGGTATGATCTTCGCTTCTGATGAGAATTTCGTTTCGCTTATGGATGATTGGTTATATACTCAATTAGCGTTTCTAAGCATTTTTCATACAATGCTTTTCCCCAAACAATTTCAATGGGAGACCATTAGCATTATGGTTCAGATAATGAATAATCTCTTAATATGGCTGACGGGGATGGAGAATCCTATCAAAATAAAAGACACAACCAACCAACTACGAGTAGAGATTCCTTATTCTGCGGTATTAAACATCACTTATAGTCTCATTTATTTGATAATGGATATGGCGGAGGAGTATGTTGATTTTGAAGTGACTCAATATCCGTGCGACATCGACTATAAATTTGTCATAAATTTTGATAAAAGAATAGGCACTCTTAATGAAAGTTATATGGAGATGAAATACACCGAATTTAACATTCTCAGAAAGGTGGGCTTGGAATTGATAGCGGTCTCCGATAAAAATGGCGTGGCAAAATATGAGGGTATTTATCCCTCTTTTGATGAACTCATTCAAGGCACTCTTGATGAGGCAACAGAGATGGTAATTATTGGATTAATCACAACCTCATTCATTACTGCGGGTTCAAGCATAGGGATCGTGGAACTAATTCGCTACATCCGTAAGAGACGAAAGTTACCAAAAACCAAATCAGAGAAAAAGTCTCTTTTCAAAAAAAAGAAGAAGTCTAGAGTCACTCAAAACGAAGCCATTATTAAAAACTAAAACTAAATCTATTAACATTTCTATTCTATTTTTTTCCTAAACATTATTATTATTATTATTATTTTCTCGTATGATGAAATGAGGATTTCCTAATCGGAATTTCATTTTATAATTTTTCTGTAAAATTTAATAATAAAAACGAAATACTATAATATAATAAATTATTTTTGGTGTCATATGAAAAAAAAATTAACCATTATTCTTCTCTCTTTATTAATTGGATGTGGTGTAACGGGCTTCTTAGTATATCAGAATAGGGTTTTTCTATTTGAGAATGTTCAAATGGGCGATCCCGATCCCATCATTTCACAAAAACCCGCAAACTTTTCTTTATCTCCTCTTTTCATTTATCAAGATAATTTTACTCTAGAATGGGAAGAGTCTGAGCATTGTAATAATTATTCTCTTTATCACTATCATATGGAGATAACTTCAATTAATGAATCTATAACTCTCTTAGATGAGGGATTGACAAATAATTCATACAAATTTTATCTCTATCCTTCGGGGGTTCATTTCTTTATCGTTGTAGCCTTTAATGATAACGGAAACACATCATCTAATTGCGTGGAATTATGGATCACGGAAGACATTTATCTTTCTATTACCCCTTATGAAAGTGATGATGGTAATTTTACTTTAGAATGGACTCCCCTCAATCAGATAGATCATTATGAATTATATAGAGGAGACAATCCCATCACGGAAATAAATGAGAGCCACATTCCAATCCATAAAAACCTCAACAAAACAACTTATAATATCACGGGTTATGGAAATGGTGAATATCACTTCGCCATCTTAGGCATCAACACTTATGAAAAGGGATTTAACATCACTTCAAATTCCGCTAGTGGTAAGGTTCTTCTCTATCCAAGTAGTTTTACTCTGAATGTGACTTATTTCGGCAATGGTTCTGTCCAATTAAATTGGACAGAATCTAATAGAGCAATAAACTACTCTGTTTATTTAATCTATAATTTCACAAATCAATACAAGATAATGGAGGGTTTAACAAACCTCTCTTGTTCATTTAATTTTCTTAATCATTCGGAATATAATGGAAATTACAAGTTTTTTATATTTGCCTCGAATGAATATGGTTCTAAACAATCAAATATAATCTCTCTTGAAATCAATGACTTAAAAGAGCCTCCTAGCAGTAGCGGAGATGATGATGACGACACACCCATTTCTCCAGAAACTATCTCTGTCATAATAATCATCATAGTCATAGGTTCTTCAATCTCTGTAGGAGGCATCCTTTTTTATCTCTATAAAAAAGGGAAACTAAAATTTCCCTCTAAGAAAGGAAAAATAAAACAGAAAAAGAGAGAAGCCTCACTAAAATAAAATATTTCCCTTTTAAATTTTCTACTATTTTATTTAAATCAAGTTCAATCTCCAAAAAATTTAAAACAATTTTCGTCATATGATAATATAATGAAAAATTACTTCAAAACTAGATTTGTCTTATTTATTATTTTAATGAGTTCATTTAATTTCTTATTCACTATTCCCCTAGAAATCACTCTTGGGATGCCAAATCATCTTGATCAAAACGATTCGGATTCTTCTAAGGTGAGGGGGGAAAATGTGAATGGTAGTTATAACCTCCAATTGCGTGGCTCTGGACATTATAATTCATATGATCCTTATACATCTGATCTGGATGATCTTTATGACACTAAATACTCTTTCAAACACACAATCCCCAATATTCATTATGGCACAATGGATATGAACATTTATCCTAAATTTGCGTGGGAATATGTTTCTGCCTCAAAAAACCAACAATTTTACGATCCAGATATTGCCGATGGCATCAATACTTATAAGATGTCAGATTATGGTTATCATTATGGGAGTGGAATTTCTGGAAAAATAAGAAAGACTGAATATACCACAAAAAGCACAAATATGGATTTAGAATCATCTACGGGTTCTACCGATATTAATGGCTATGATTGGTTAAATAGAGAAAGTGACGACTTTTCCCTTACTTCCGACTATATTAGCGGATATTCGGACACCTCTGAGGAGATATATGGAAACAATGCTGATGATGACTCTGATTGGTCAGATTCCAGATACGATAGTAAAGATATTGATTGGACATTAGTGGATGAAGAAGATGATTATATCGTTTCTACTAAAGATAGGGTTTGCACAGCGGAAATGTGTATTAATTTTTATGTGCCCGTATTTTACGAATATCATTTTGGCTATGACTATAAAGATGATAATTGGGGTGGTTATTATTTAGAATGGGAATCTGAAGAAACGTATGACGCAAATGGGGATTATGATGCGTGGATTGACGCTTCTGCTTATGTTTCTCTTGAGGATGATTCTATAAAACCATCGGGAATAAAATCTAAACTAGGATTTTATGATTTTGATCTTTATATTCGTAGAGGCTCTTATTGGGAGGCAATAGGTGAGCGTAAAAGGGGTGATTCGCATTTTTCCGATGGGCAAGATGTAGGTGATAAATTAAGTATTAATGATGTTTCCAATGAGGAGATTTCTAATGCTAGGGTGGGAGGTTCTACTTCTTTAGACTTTCCCCTCCAAAATTATGTAATAAATGAAAAATTAAAATTTAGATTAAGACTAAGATGTATGATTGCTATTGATTGGTTTGGCGTTGGAGAAAGAGAAGCAAGAGTAAAATATGACGTAGAGGGTTTTGATACAATAGTAAAAGAAAATCATAATGATATTCTTAAGGAGTCAAAAGACGAATTAGTAGATAATGATCTAACAACTAAAGGGGTTCATATCTCTAGGTGTGCTTCTTATGAGATTAGTGGAATGTCTGGCAATGGATATTCTTATATTGAGAGATCTCTTAAATTTGAACTCACTAATGGAGATAATACTCTCTCTTGGGATTATAATAATTGGAATATTAAAAAAACTAGGCTTTATTTAAATATGCCCGATGAGACATTTCATAATATGATATGGGCTAATGTTGTAACTATTAAATTAACTCAAACAGATTCAGCGGGATCACATACTATTTTATCAAAAACCTTTGACGATGATGAGGATGGTTATTCTGACAAAGTTCTTGACATAAGAAAGCATCATCTTAGTGATATGATCTCATCTTATAAAGACGGAGGTTCAACAAGTAATTGGTATAAATTTGAGAGGAATAATGGTGATACTGATCCCACATTTACTGGTTCTTCGGGAAATCCCCAAGTTAAATATACTCTTTCAATAGAAACTTCTGGTTCTTCAATTGCTTTAGCTAGTATTAGTATAGCAGAAGTCAGATTTCAAATAATATTTGAAACAAATTCAAACAACCCCATTAATTCGCCCACAGAAGTCCGATATAAGACAACTTCTGCTTCATACTCACAAATCCAGAGCGATGGAACACTAGATTATGCTTATGATTGGCAGAATCGTTTTTCACAATTAAATATTTACATTAATTATGGCGATAAGTATGAGACTATGATTGTTGATTGGGATTATCTAAATATCAATCGTGGTTATGTTCAATCTTCTAATACTCATAGTGGTCTATATTTTAATGGAATACGCTTACTTAATCTCAATGAGTGGACAAAAGGATTCTCAAATTTAGAAGATCAACCCTTTTATCAAACTGAAGATGGATACGCTTATTTCAATATGGACTTCACCCCACAAGATTGGAACTCTCCCTCATTATTTTCTACCTTTGATGGATATATTTATTCATATGAATTAGATTTTGAAGATGTCATTGATTTTCGCCATTCATTTAATTTTGAAAACTATCCTACAAATGATATTGAGTATGTGTTAGAATACGAACACGATTATAATAGAATGATTGATCTTAATTTTGATCAAGTCACTTTTGTTGGGAGTTATGCTACTCAGATAAGCGTGGATAATACTTTGAAAAATATAGATCATTCTTTCGTGAAATTTAATGAAACAAATGATCATCCCATTTGGGACTCTTATCCAATTGATTTTGCGTGGGAAATTGATGCGGGATATAGCATTCAAACTAAGTTCTTTGAATTAAGTTTAGACATAATACCACCCACTTATGAGGGTTATAAGACTTATGACAACATTTATGATTCCACACCAATCTATTGGAATCTCTCAAATTGTCAAGACGAGTCTAGTGGTTCGGGCATTCATAAAGCCTACTTGATCTTGGAAGATGTTGATACAGAACAGAGAGAACGCTTAGAACTTAACAAGTATCTTAATCCCGCAACATACAAATGGGATTATGTAAATCTTAACGAGGAGGGGGATATTTTACCCAGCAATTATACTGCGTGGTATGGAGTGATGGATCGTGGCGGGAATTGGATTACAACCCCCAATTTTAGCGTTTTTATCAATTTTAGTCAATTTAAAGCCCAAGACATTCAGTATATTAAATCATTTGAATTGGGCGATGATGACATTTTCCTCAATTTCACGCTTTTGTCCTATTTTCCCGATTGGTATTATGTCAAGATTGATGATCTAATCATTGATAATGGCACTTATGCGAATAAGGATTTTAAGAATTATAATTTAAGCCAATACGATTTCGGTTTAGGCGTTCATACCATTGAAATCTTTCTTAATGATACAAAATACGGACAAAAGATTTATGATGAGAGTTTTAGAGTTGTTCAGTCCCCCATATTCGTGGAGACACCAGAGCAAGAGGTGTATTATTCTGATGTGAGGGGAATCTTTAACCTCAATTGGACAATCTCTAATGATGGACTCACCAATTACACCCTATTCATCAACGAAACTATTATCAGAGAGGGTGATTTCTCAAATCCTTATTATGACAATGTCACTTTCTATGGTAATTCCACAGAAATGGGTGTAGGGCAATATGACTTTAAGTTGGCTGTTAGAGACAATCAATCCATTGAAGTGTTCCACACAATGACCTTATTCATAGTTCCTTATGAACCTCCAGAATTTAATGTCTTATCTCCCGCTCAAAAAGATCTTCATAAACCCTATCAACAAGCATTAGAAGTTGATCCCATCGTCTATTATCCGATGGAATCAATCCAATGGGATCTTAAAACCATATTTTCGGACACATTTCATTGGGCAGATATGTATGACAAACCAGAATTTTGGGAGGGCGAATTTAATCTATTAGATTATGAGGCACGGAGAGATGAGTATGAGTTATGGATTAATATTACCGATGTTCAATCCTCTTCTCTTAAGAAAATACCCATTAACATTCTACCTATG
>Ga0180433_10004332_pt1 | contig 20022 bp, 18 predicted proteins | sample SS_ome_8_FD_132980 | JGI IMG/M metagenome (GOLD analysis project Ga0180433, IMG submission 132980) | Hypersaline lake sediment archaeal communities from the Salton Sea, California, USA - SS_1_D_1 metaG | ecosystem: Environmental > Aquatic > Non-marine Saline and Alkaline > Hypersaline >... | reverse complement strand
TCTGTTTTTTTTATAAAAACATCTTTTTATTCTTTTGATATTTAACTAAAAAAAACTGAGAAAAAAAATTTTACTAAATATTTTAATTAAAATTTTATTTTTATTTTTTTATTTATTTTTTTTTAATAATTTATAAATTATTAAAAAATTTTATTATTATTTTTGCTCTAAAAATTTTTTTATTTTAATTTATTTTTTTTTTATTTTAATTATTTTTATTTTAAATATTTGTCAGAATTTTAATTTAATTTTATTTTTGTTTTAAATATTTGTTAAAAATTTGATTTAATTTTTTTTGGATTTTTACTAAAATTTTTTTTATATTTTTTTTTATATCTTTTATTATTGTATTTTCTTGTTATCTTTTTTTCTCGTTTTTTCTTTTTTGTTACCTTTTTATTTTTATCTTTTTTTCCTCCTGTCTTTTTTATAAAAACATCTTTTAATTCTTCTGATATTTTTAATGGATCATATTTACTCTCTCTTATTATTTTTTTTTTTTCATTCATATTTTTATTTTCTAGTTCAAACTTATCTGCATAATCTATAAACCTTAAATCATGAAATACTACACTTGTTTCATTTATTATCGGTTCTATCGATTCTATTCTTGGTGTTAAATATTTTACTACTTCTTCTTTTTCTCCTAGATATTCTAATTTCATATAAGGTGGTAATAATACTTCACTCTCATGAGTTGTCTCTCTTCTTGACATTGGGAATTGTATTACTCTATCATACATTGGATTATATGGAAAATATTCTAATTTACTTTCTGGGACTATTATTCTTAATATATCTAATTTATTCGAATCTTTTCGTATTCTTCCTGTAAATCTTATTGATGTATCTCTTGAATGTGTTGTTGAAATAAATGTTGGAGTTATCCATTCTTTTTCTTTTATCTTTTTTAAATACAATAAATTTTCTAACATTAATTTATCACAATCATTAAGCCAACCTAATCCACTATATAATGTTAAATCTCCTTTTTCAATAAATTGGCTCGCTACTTTTGCCTTTAATGTTATCGCTATTAGACTATTTACATTATCTATTAACTTTCTTAATAAATTATCTTTTGTTAAATATTCTCTATATTTCTCTAATCTCTCATCTTCTAATAATTGTTCATTAAACTTATCTATCATTATCGTTATATTATTTTTAAACCTTTCATCTACTTTTTCTCTTAACTCTTTCATTTCATTTCTTATCCCATCATCTTCTATCGTTTTTAAAAAATCTTCATTATAATATAATAAGATTGTCATCTGTACAATAAACTTATAATCTAGTGGTAACTCTGGTTTTTTATTTTTCAATAAATCTAACACAAATATCGCTGCCATATCATCTGAATCTGTATCTCCTGTATATTCTTTTAATCTATTTCTTTCATTTTTATTTATTGTTTGTCTTGTACTACGTGTTTTACGTATTCCTGTTTGTCGTCCAATAAATGACATTATAATATATTAATAGATTTTAACTTAACCAAATATTATAATGTCAGTTTTTAGTATATCTATTCTTTTTAGTGTATTTATTCTTTTTAGTATATTTATTCTTTTTAGTTTTTTTTTTAATTATTAATTTTTTTTTTATTATTTTCATTTTTTTTGTTTTTTTTTTATTATATTTTGAATCTTTCTGTTTGGTCTTTTTTTTATTATTTTTAAAATCTTTTTGTTTTATCTTTTTTGTTTTTTTATTTAATTTAATTTTTTTAGTATTTTTTTTAAATTTTTTATAATTACGTCTGCCGCCGGTTGACTTCGATCTTTTGAGAGGGGGGTTTGTCTCGGATTTCATTGCTTGTCTTGCCCAGATACCTGAAAAATCTTCTTGTCTTACCAATTCTCTGCGCGTGCGCTTTGGCGCCTCGGCTACGTCTAAGTATGCTAATAACATTAAATATTGGAAACTTAGAGCGTTAAAATGGTTCTTTATCGAGTCAAATTTGGACTTAAATTTGGAATTGCCGCTTTCTTCGAAAATTTCACTTTGAAGTGTATTAAAATATTTTTTATCTAATTGTATACTACCCCCCATGTCCTTCTTTAGCTTCACGGTCGCGGCCTCCGCTATCTCGTAATGGAGGAAATACATGGAAGCCACTTTCCTCTGTTTATCGTTTAATAATTTAATATAATTTCTATAAACAAGTTCATTAATTAGTTTTTTAAAATATTCTTTAAAGTTCCCATTCTGCTCCTGCCACTCCTTGTGTCCCTGTTGTTCCTTCTGGTCCACGACTGCTTGAAAAAAATTGTCAATTTTTTTAATAAATATAGAAAATAATAATGGTTGTTCTTCTGCTGAAACTGTAATTGATGGATCAACCTTAGCTGCAACCGATCCCTCCTCGCGAGAGCTCTGCCTTATTAATGCCTTCTCTATCTCTCCTATATCTTTTATAAGGGAAGTGGTGGCTTCATTCAATTTTTTATAGCATGAAGTTATTTCTTCTCCAACGCGGAGCTCTGAAGGATCAATTGTATCCTTTACAATATCATTATATTTAGTGATCTCAAGCCACAGCTTGTACTGCTTCTCCTCGGCACTCTTCCTTATAATTGTTAATAGCTTCATTAAGTTTTTAAGGTTGAGAATCGAGGAGGGCTTCCGTCGTCCCGCCAGCTCTTCAATTATTTCTCTGGCTCTTTCAGGATCAAAACCGGGCACCGATCCGTGCCTCGCCCTCTTTAGTATATCAAGCGCCGTTTCAATTGTTGCCGTATTATTTAACATTTGTATAATAAAATTTTCTGTTCTTCTATATTCCTGAAACCCATGCTTGATATTTTCCAATATTACAGCTTTCTCCTCAGATGATTCATAAGATTTAATAGCCTTTTCAGCAATTTCTGTTCCTTGTGCCGCCCAGGACTCAGTCGGCAAAATGACGCTGCCGTCCGACTGTTGTGCCGCCCAGGTCCCAAATGACACCGGCTCAGGGGGTTCTAAATCACCATTAAAATTATCAATAAGTTTGTTCAGCTGCTCGGTGGCTAATTTAATTGGGTCTTCTATAATTTTTATATCATACTCATCCATTGCTGTACCTTGAGGTTTTACTAAAACATCAATAACTTTTTCTCTCTCTTTATCACTGTCTTGATAATGTTTTTTTACTTCATATAAAAGTTGTAGACCTTTTAGAACACAATCTGCTATTTTATCATCTTCATCATATAATGTTGTAATATCTAGTTTATTTTGTATATTAGATATACTAGATATTGATGTATCAAATGCCAGTTGCAAATTTTTTATCGTTGGGTCTTCTAAAATTCTTTTTTTTTCTTTTTCACCTTGATTTTTATAAATATGTTTTAATTGTACTAAAACCTTTTCGATATTTGTATTATTAGAATACGCTACATCTCGAAAAATGCGCTGTTGTTGGGTTAGAATTGTACTAACGGCCCAAGGCCCGGATCCAGTTAATTTTTTTTCTATATTATTATCGATTAACAAATCTAAAAATATATACACTATGTTTCTTAACAGTATCTTAAGTGTTTGTGCTGACATTTCTTGTTTAATATTTGGGACATCATGTCGAGTGCTCACTTTTTTCGAACCAATGAAATTCTCTAAATTCTCTGAACTATTATCACTGATCCAGTTATTGTGTAAAATCTCTAATAAAATTTTCATACCTAGTAGCTGATCTCCTGCTCGTCGAGATTCTAAAAAAGCTTCATCTCCTCCCTTACCTTGATTTACAATTCTACTTTGGGGCAAAACAAAATTTTGTATTTGAGTCATTTCAGTGGCCGCGTCGAATCCTGGTATTTTCTCGACGAAATCTTTGGCTTTTCTTCCAAAAGTATTAATATTTTGTATCAAAAAATGAGCATTATCTCCATTCGTCCCGTTCAGATAGGTAAATTGATCTTTAGTACCTTTTATGTATGAAAATTTAAAAGTTTTTGGATCTGGATCGAATAACCACGTTTTAAATTCTGGTTTGGCTTTATTCCATTTTTCGAAGTCTTTGCTTTTCTCCATTAAAATATATAATGTCCACTTAGGATCTCTTTTTAAAAAATTTATCAATTGCCATATCGTTGTAATTTCAGGCCCAAACCGCGAAATTGAAGGATCATCTTGATCTTTGCTCCCTAAATTTAAAGATTTTGTAAAAACGTCTGCATCAGCGTCTGCTTTGGTCCACTCAAGAAAATCAGTATAAATGTCTGGAGGAACCCCCAGTGAAAGTGTTAAAAGTGCTATATATTTATATATTTCTTTACAATGATTCTGGTCAACATGCACTGAAGTTAAATTATTTATATAATTAATTAATAATTCCCAACTATGTTTATAAGTTAATAAGGTTATTCTATAAAGAGTTGGTGTTGTATTATCCTGTTTTCCAAAATCAGTCTGATGAGTTTTATCAGCATCTTCTCTTCCTCTTCCTAATGTCACAATTGAATCTGATAAAATATAAAATAATACAAATACATAACTCAATTTTTCCATTTCTTGGTTCATCTCATTTTCATTTAATAATAATTTAATCCCCGTCATATCGACGTCTTTACTTTGATCATAAAGATCTATAAATGCGTAAAAGGGAATGCCCATAGCGGATCGTGCGGCATTAAGATTAGGTGACGGGTTTGTCTTGATTGTCTTTATATTATCTTTTATACGTTGTATTGATTCAGAAATATCTGGCGGTAACTCAGTTAATATGGAAGTTGCCATTTAATATATATTAATAAACTATTATAAAGAAAAAAATATTTAAAAAACTATAAAAAAATACTAAATATAAAAAATCTAAAAAAAAAATTAATTAAATCAAAATATTATTAAAATTTAAATTTAAACCTTTAATAATATTATTATTTATGTCAAAAACAAAATTAGATTATCTCACAACTAATAATCCAAAAATTATAAAATTTTTTAATGAACATAAATCTCTCGACTTTGATGAAACAATTCTTTCTTTTATTAATATTATTGAAAAATTAGAAGATACTATTCAAAATAATCCTTCTAATCATTCTATTCAAAATATCCTTTCTGAAATTAAATCTATTAAAAGTGATATGGCAAAATCTCAGCTAGAGAATTCTAAAAATTTCTCTCAACAATTTTTAGATTTTAAGAGAGAATATATTAATGATCTTCGTTTAAATTTAACTTCTAATGTTTCTGATAAGATTGAACCATTAATTAAAGAACAATTACAAATTCTTTTCCAAAAAACTGAATCATTAATTCCCAAACAAAATCAAGAACTTCAACATAAATTTCAAGAAACTTTAAAAAATATTAATAAAGATACTGAAAAATTTATGAAATCTTCTATCACTGAATCTTCTCTTCAAACTTTTATCTCTCAAATTGATCAAAAATTAACATCTCAACTTTTTAATACCCAACAACAAATTTCTCAAAATATGTCTAATCAAGAACAAAGACTTGATCAAAAAATTTATGATATTTCAGAAAAAACAAATTCTCAAAATAGTCTTTCTCAAACTCTTAATACACAAGTTGGTGATTTACTCAAAAAACTTGAAAATTCATCTGCAAAAGGAAAAATGTCTGAAAATATTATTGTTAATATTTTACATTCTCTCTATCCTACTAGCCAAATTGATCATGTCGGACAAACAAAAGAAACTGGCGATATTATCCTTTCTAGAAAAGATAAACCTAAAATTTTAATTGAAAATAAAGATTGGGGAAAAAATGTAGTCCAAGAAGAAGTTAAAAAGTTTCTTCATGATATTGAAACTCAAAATTGTTGCGGAGTATTTCTCTCTCAAAATTATGGAATTGCTAATAAAGAAAATTTTGAAATTAATATTCATGATGGTAATATTTTAATTTATGTTCATGAAGCTAATAATGAACCTGAAAAAATTAAATTAGCTATTGATATTATTGATCACTTTAAACTTAAACTTGATGATTTTAAAGAAGATACTAATATTGATTCTATTCCCAAAGATATACTTAATTCTATTAATACTGAATATCAAGCTTTTATTCAAAATAAGCTTATTTTAATAAAAATTATTAAAGACTTTAATCAAAAAATTCTTAAACAACTTGATGATACTAAAATTCCTTCATTAGAAGAATATTTATCTACTAGATATGCTACATCAACTAGTAAATATGTTTGTGAATACTGTGGATTTGTTGCTAAAAATGCTGCAGCTAAATCTGCTCATTTAAGAGGATGTGCGACTAAAAAAGCTAATAATAATCCACCACAAATAACTGTTAATTTAAATAAATAATATGTATATATATATATAGTTATGCCTGATGCAGCATATATTGCAAGAACAGACGTAGAAAATATATCTGGTGAATTATTTGATTTATCTGTTCCTAGTTTAAATAATGAGTTTGGTTGGAAACATATTACTGGAGTTATGATATATGGAATTTCTTTTCCTTTAGAAAAATTTATAGACGAATTAGAAACTATTTTAAAAGATGGTGGTCCTCCAGATGATAAAAATGCAAAACGGGAAGCTAGATTAAGATTTTTATATCACTGTTTTGAATCTAGAGAAGTTCAAGATCTTTTTCCTCTTTTTTGTAATTTTATAAATGGAGGTGGTGATGACTCATCCCGCAATTGGAAAGATGACCAATATGATGAAAATTATTTTGTAATTACTGTTGCTGGTGGTAATATCATAACATTATTTGGACAATTATTAGTTAATATGATTGATTCATTTACAAAAGCTACAAATGCTCAGTTTGATGCTCATGATTATGAGTATGAAGACTGGGATATTCATGATCCTGAATATTATCCTGAAACTTTTAATCCAGGACAAGCTTCTGATGCTAGAGATTTTATGTTTGATAATATGTTTAGAACATGGGGAGATGGAAGCCCCTTTTGGGCTATTATAAATGAAACATATAGATTACTAACTAATACTAATAAAATGTTATTAAAAACTCTTGAAAAAAATTCTAGTTTTTCTAAAGAACAAATTGCTTTTCTTATTGTTTCCCATTTTTTAAATAATGATGATGATGGAAGTGTTGAAAGTGATATCAGATTTATTGCACGAGCTCCTTATAGTGATTTTGATTTTAAACTTTCTCCTAATATTGATCTCAATCTTTTAAAAAGAATTAATTATAAAGTTCAACCATTTATTGATGAATTAGGTGCTGCAGTTAAATCAGAATCTGAATCTTCATCTTCTGATGGTCCTTTTGGACCTCCTCCCGCAGGATTTCTCCTATTAAGAGCAAAAACATTAATAGTTTGTAACTCTAAGGGAAGATTACCTGGATATACTAGCAAACAACTTAAATCTTATCAAAGAGATTGTGCTAGCGAATTAGGTCCATGGGTTTATTCATTATTTCCACAAACTATGCAAGCAGAATATTTAGATAGGGTTACAAAAGGAAGTAATTGTCATAAATTTTTAACTCATCTTATGGGAAAAAAATTAATGATTGGAGATGCTACTAGAAATAATGTTGACGAAATTTTAAAATTTTACTTATCTGGATATTATAAACCTGTTAATAGACGAGGTGATTTTTATGCTGTTGTTCCTGAAAGTAAAAATTCAACTGAAGCTATTATTGGTTATCTTAGACATACTACATATCATCTAAATATATATATTGAACATTGGGAAACTCTTTCTCCTGATGATGGTAAACATAAATTAAGTAAACATTCTGCTCCAGCTTTACATAATGGTGGATTACCAAAACGTTGGGGATATAGAGCTGTTTGTTTTGGATTTTTAAATTTAAATAATATTTTGTATCAAAATTCCGGCTTAATTGGCAGATTAGCTTCTGATATTTTAAATTACTTTTTAAATCAAACACCATTATTTCATACTGAAACCATTTTAGATAAATTAATTCAAAGTGTTAATAATGAAAGATATAAAATTACTAAACGTAATGATGATTGTTATATGCCTCCATCTGATTTAGTATTAGTTCCTAATAATAGAACTTTTAATCCTGCTCTTAAAACACTTAAATATATATTTAACAAATCACGCTATTCTGAGTTAGGTTACCCTGATGGTATAAGAATTACTATTAATGCTATTGAAAGTGAATCTAGAATTCCTGATACTAGACTCGATGAAGAAGAATATAGAGTTCAACAAAGGGCTGAACACGATCATGAAATACAAGCTGAATATTTACCATTAGCAACTAGATGGGAAACTGGGTCGAGAGGAGCTGCTGGTATTCCTTTAAAATATCAAAAACGCCGCACTAAAAAACATAAACATTTCTTAACAAGAAAAAATAAAAAACACAATAAAAAACATACCAAAATAAAAAATAAGAAAGTTAAAAAACATAAAAATAGTAAAAAATTATAAATAATTTAAAATTAACTTTTAATTCTAGTCGTAGTAAAATTTTTTTTCTCAGTTTTTTTTAGTTAAATATCAAAACAGTTGCTTCGCAACATGTCAACTCTGTTGACTGTTTTGATATTTAATAGGTATTATTTATTTTATATTTTTGATTTTAAAACAATGGATTATGAATTTGAAAAATATTCCACTACTACTGAAAATCTTAAAAAAACACTAGAATTATATAGAGTTGCTATTATACCATATCCTTCGCTTTCTGAAATTAAATATAAATTAGCTGGCTTTTAAACTCGACATAATTCTCCATTTGCTCTTACTCGTGGTGCTTCATTCATCCAAAAATATTTATAAGGAAATTTATATGCATTTATTACATAATATATCAATATTTCAGCTTGATATGGTTGTTTTGTATATTCTAATATTGTAGGTATCCATTCTATACGTTTTCCTATTATTTTCATAATATCATAATTTCCACCATAGACTACATCACTTAAGGCATTTCTTGGTAAATTACTATTAATAACTAAAAATTTATCTAAATTATTTATAATTGTATCTATATCTAATGGTTTTTCATAATAAATATCAGGTCTTAAATATAAATAAAAATCATATTTTGGTTTATCTAACCATAATTTTGTTACTTTTTGAACACTTACTAATTCTCTAATTGCATTATATAATACATTCCATCCACAATAATGAGCCTTTCCTAATATTTTGTCCATCCAAAATGCATCTCCAAATTTTTTTAAATAATTCCAATTTATACTTTTATCTATTTTTGATTGTAAAGTATCACATCGTTCTTTATATTTTAAATATTTTGAAAAATCTTTTAAATTTTGTATATCTTCTTTAATCCCTTCTCTTGTAGGATTTGTTGCAACATTATCTACTATTATATTGTGAATATATACATCATATTCTATTCCTCTTTTCTTTAATTCTTGAAATATATTTTTTTTAATATTTCCTATTGTATATTTTAATGATCTATTTATTACTCCAAAAAAACATATACAAATTTTCATAATATAATATAGTTATATTATAATATGATTACTGATATTTCAGTTGCTGGAATAAATATTTTGATTTCATCTTTTTTACCTTTTATAAATAAAACTCTTATAGAATCTACTAAAATGGATGCTATTACCTTTACAAGTGCTCGTTGGCTTTTAAGTCTTCCTATAGCTATTATTGCTAGCTTATTTTTTAAAGATATTTTTACCCAAAAATCTAACTTTTATATTATTATATTTTTAACACTTTTAGCTGGCTTTTTTTCTTCTATTATGTATTTTTATTTACTTAAAAAATTTAATGCTAATCTACTTACTGTTATTATTAGTCCGTTAGTTATTATTATTACTTCTATTATTGGCACTTTACTATTTAAAGAACCATTTACTAATCAAATGTGGATTGGATTAACTATTTTATTAATAGGTCTTATTATTTTTATTCTTGGAAAAAAATAACTATAATTTATATGAATAAAATTATTAATATTAATCATAGTTACAAGAATAATATCGATCAAGAAAATAAAATTATAAAAAATTATATACATAATAATAAATATATTTTACAATATCCTTTTTTAAAACCTTATTTTCCTCTCTATAAAAATTTATTTCCACTTATTAATAAAAAAATAAATATTGAACCTTTTAAAAAAGAAATATTATCTTATTCACATAAATGGAATAATAAAGATAATTTTTCACATTCTTGGAAATCAATCACTCTTAAAAGTAAAAATGGTAATGATCAAGATTTTTTAGAACCTATAGATTTTAAAAATAAAGAATATAACATATTTAAATATACAGAAGCTTCTAAATTTTTTCCTATTATTATTAATTTTCTTAATTCTTTAAAAACTGATATTTATTTAGTTAGATTATTAAAATTAAACCATGAAAGTATTATTAAATATCATACTGATGAAGTTGTTTTTAAAAATACTAATGATATTATTCGTTGCCATTTACCAATTATAACTGATCCTAATATTATTTTTAAAATTGGTGCCCCTATTCTTCCGCCGTCTACTGGATATAGTATTTGGGACGCTGAAACTATATATGAAAAATATTTAGCTCCTGGCTATATATGGTATACTAATGTTAATTGTTTACATTCTGTCCATAATAATTCTAATATTGATAGAATTCACTTAGTATTTGATATTAAACCTCCAATTAATTTTTACATAATTTACATAATATTCACTAACTTTCATATAAATTTGACCAAATAGCACCTACAAAATTTAATGGTTCAGCAAAATAAAATATACTATCTACATGATGAAAATCAATATCCAAAAATTTAAATGAAACTTTCTCTATATTATTTGGTAATCTAATAGAACTCTTTATTAAAGAACTATCATAATATAATTTATCACAAATACCATTTAAATAAAATATATTATCTGTATGTGCTATTATTTTTTTATTTAATAAAATTCCAAAATCTTTATCTTTATTTCTTAAAAATTTTCCATTTAATTCAAAATTTTCATTTTTTGCATGTAATATATATTTATTTTTATCTTTTTTAAAATCACATATACCTTTTTTTTTAAAAATATTTACTGGATCTAAAGAGAGAAAATTTGATGTATAATCCATAATTAATGTTCCTTCTTCTCCTTTTCCATTTACTACATAAGTATTTATTTCACATCTTGTAACTGGTTCAGTTGTAACTGAATTAAATATAGGGCTACTACAATTATATATATTTATACTAATATAGTATTCTGCTTGATCAGATGCTATTCTTGTAGGAATTAAAGAAAGATCACGATTATAATTTTTAATATGTTTATTTATTATATTAAATTTTTTTTTAGGAATTTTATAATTTATATATGTACTTGTACTATCAATTTTTACTGGTGCATGAAAAATACTTTTTTCATTTAATGGATTATAGGTTGCTGTTGGTAATCCTAATAACATAGTATTATAAAATGCTTTTAAAACTAATTTTGGTATCCACATTATAACATATTAATTTATAAGTTTAATATATTTTATTATAATTTATTATATTTAATTCTAAAATATGATTTAAAATCTTATACTATATTATAATTATATCATGAGATTTACTATTATTTTGTCTTTATTATTACCTATTAATAGTCTTCTTTCCTCTGTATCTATTAAAAGATATTCAAGAGAAATTAATGGTAATAAAGTAAAAGTCTATGAACCTAAAAATTTAGATAAAAAAAATACTCATAGTTTACTATTTTTTACTGGTGGTAATGCTCTTATTACTAGTGAAGTTTATACAGATTTTTTATCTACTTTAGCTAATGAAAATTTTTCTATCTATGTTGCTCCTGGTGATTTAGATAGTGTTGATGACGTTATTGATACTTTAAGTGATGAATATCTTGATGTTACTAATGTTGGACATTCATCTGGAGCTGTTAATGTCGTACAATCTGCTAATAAAAATAAACTTATTAAACGTAGTATTCTTTTAGATCCTGTTGATAGTGATAAATTATTTAAATCATTTGATTTTCAATCTAATTTACCTTTCTTTTCTAAAAAAACAAATAAACTTGGATTTAAGTATCTTAAAGATTTACTTGTTATTAATGCTAAAAAATCCTATGAATGGAAACTTATGCCCTTAACTATTCCTTTTGTTCCTGCCTTTAAAATGGAAGTTGATGATATTACTAAAGATGAAGTTAATGTTAATTTTGTAGAAGCTGAAAATTTCGGACATTCCGATATTCTTAATCCTTTTTGGGGAGAGATTATGCATAATACTATTAGTAAAGGTTCTGATGATAGAAATGAAGAAGTTATAGATAAATACCATTTTTGGTTAGCTAGTACTATTAAAAATTTTATTAATAATAATAATATATTAGATATTCCTGATTCTGAGACTCTTTCCTCTAGTGATTATGAAACTGAAAATATTGAATTACAATAAATTTATTCCATTATAACATATAAATATTAGTAATAAATATATTTCTATTTGTATATCTACTAAATATTTTTTAGTATATATATCTAAAAAATATGAACTAAATTCTGGAGTATATAAGATTGCAAATGCTATATTAAATGCTTGTAATCTGGTTTTTGGATTTATATATGGCCCTATTATACTTATTATTTCAGAACTTGCTGTAACTGCTAATAGATGATTTGGAATTAATAAATTTAAGGCTACTACCCTATTAAATCTTAATAATCCTTGATAAATTACAGTATGCATACTTTATTTAGTATTAATTCTTTAATATTAATTTATAGTTAAATTTCTAGCATATACCAGACTTCCTATATTTTGTAGTTCGAATAAACTAGTTTCTATAGGAAAATTATAAATATTTTTATTCATTAGCACTAATAATGTTGATATTAATATAACTCCTATTGATAATTGTGCACTTTTTTCTTTTCCAACTAATACTGGCCAGGTATTTATTTTATTTTCTTTATCATCCTCTATATCTTTTATATCTGCCAAATTACTTGTTCCTAAAATTGATAAAAAACAGGGAAAATAATTTATCGGATCTTTTAAAATACTATAATTATGATCATGCCAAATACAGGGAATTAAAACTGCTGCTAATGTCCAAAAACTTGCTATATATAATGCTTTAAATTCACCAAATTTTTCTTTAAATTCTCTATAAAAAAGTGTACTAGCTAACGGAATTGTTAATAACTGCGTTTCTTCTACACTTAATAAATCTTGATTTATTTTAATATATGATAAAAATAATAAAATACCTAATATTTCTTTATTCTCTCTAAAATAAATATTTAATTCTTTATTATCCTTACTATTTAATGCATCTAATAATCTATCTGTTCCATATGTAAAAAATCCTAAAAGTGTTTGAAAAAAAAATAAATTTATTGTATTTATATCTATCCCATAATGTAAATTAGTAAATGTCTTTTCTAAAAAAAATAAAGGTATTCCTATCTCAGTTCCCGGTAGTGGATTTATTAAATTTTTTATTGGTCTTATACGGGGAGTAATTATTGTAGTAATCTTTACTAAATTATTATTAATAAACATATTATAATTATTATATTTTTTTAATAATTATAATACTAATTAAGGTAATAAACATTCTATTACATCTTTATACCAAATTAAAAACCCACTTCCTGCATTATCTCCATTTTGGACTATATTAATTAAATTTATAATTAGCGATTTTTTTAAATTCTCTGGAATTATTCTACTATATAATATTCTTTCTATCCAAATATCATTCCATTCTAATACTTTTTTACTTATTATATCTGCCTGGGGTAATAATCCTGATAAATTTTTAACTATATCTTTATTAATATCATTTTTTAATATATTTAAAAGAAATGGTGAACTATCTGCACATATATTTATTTTTGCTATTAAAAAACTACTCGTTTCTTGTATTGGTAAGTTATTAATTTCTTGAATTGGCATAGATGATAAAGGCATATATAAGCTATTGACGAAACTTAGGATAACTCCAAATAATTTTATTATTCTACTCATACTTTATATTAATATACATCTTTTTAATATTAAGTATAGCTAATATCTAAAGTATCAAGATATTCTTTATCAACTGTAATTTCTCTCAATAATCTATTTGCTATTAAATCCATTGCCTCTTCATTCTCTTGAATTATCATTAAAGCCATTTTATTTGCATAATCAATTAATTCTTTTACACTTAAATCTATTTCTTGTTTTGCAAATTCACTTAATTTTGATTCACTTAATGCCATTGATCTACCTAAAAATGGTTGATTGCCATTAGTATTATCTTGTAATACTAAAGAATTATTATAACCAAATAATTGAACTAAATTTCTTGCTATACTATCTGCCTGTTTTAAATCATTAGATGCTCCTGTTGTTATATCTAAATCACTTATATCTCCAAATAATTTTTTATCATCATAATTTTTATTAATATCTATATTCTTTTTATTATATAAAAAGATTTCTGCTGCTCTTCCTCCTAAACTTACTAATAATCTCGATAATAAAAATTTTTTTGTAGGATAACTTCCATATCTCTCTTTTGGTGTAAATAATGTATATCCTCCAGCTCCTCCTTTATTTGCTGTAATTGTTACTTTTCTTACATCATAAAATGATGAAAATAAACTAGCTATTAATGCATGTCCAGCTTCATGATATGCTACTAATTCTAGTAATTCTTTATTGCGTGTTTCTCGATTTGAGGGAAGCCCTATTGTATTTTTTTCATATGCATCTAAAAATTTTTCTCTTGTAATTGTTGTTTTATTATTTCTTAAAGCTAAAATAACTGCTTCATTAGCTAATGTTTCTAAATCTGCTCCTGAAAACCCACTTGTTAATGTTGCTATTTCTTCTAAATCTACGTCTTGTGCTATTTTTTTATTTTTTAAATGCACTTTTAAAATCTCTTTTCTTCCTACACTATCTGGCAGATCAACTTTTACTTTTCTATCAAAACGTCCTGATCTTACTAACGCAGAATCTAAAATATCTACCCTATTTGTTGCTCCTAAAATTATAATTCCTTCTTCTTTACTAAATCCATCCATATTTGTTAAAATTTGATTTAAGGTTTGTTCGCGTTCATCATTTCCAGAATTAATTCCTGCTCCTCTTTGTCTACCAATTGCATCTATTTCATCAATAAAAATTACACATGGTTTATTTTCTCTAGCTAAATCAAATAGTTTACGAACTCTAGCTGCTCCCACTCCTACAAACATTTCAATAAATTCTGATCCTGTCGCTGGAATAAATGCTACTCCTGCCTCTCCAGCTACTGCTCTTGCTAACAAAGTTTTTCCTGTTCCTGGAGGTCCTTCTAATAAAGCTCCCTTAGGAATTTTAGCTCCTGCCTTTACATAATAATCTGGATCTTTTAAAAAATCTACTATTTCTTCTAATTCATATTTTGCTTCATCACAACCCGCTACATCAGTAAATCTTGTTGTAATATTTGTATCTACTGTTACTAACTCTATTTTATTATTTAAAGGATTTAATGGACCTATTCCACCCATCATACCTCCTGTCCCTCGGTTTCTTATAAATGTTCCAATTATACTTATTATAAAATATATAAAAACTATATTTAGTCCAAACTGAACTAATGATCCTATATCAAAACTATTTCCTTGATAAAATATATCATAATTTATATGATTTTTATTTAATAAATCTATTACTGTATTTGTTAGTTCTGGCACTCCTGTTCTTATTGGATGTAAATTTGAACTATCAACCATATCTTTATAATTATTATCAATAGCTATTAATCCATTAACAACATTATCTTTTACTAGTAAACTTACTCCATCTACTTTATTATTATCTACTTTTTGAGATAATTCTTGAATTGTCCAACTATTTCCTACCGCTTGTCTTGAAAATTGTTGTAAAATTGATGATGGATTATCAATTTTCATATTTATTTTTTTATTTCTAATATCTGGTTTAATACCCATTAAAAAACAATTTGATGAAACTAACAAACTTAAAAAACTAATCTTTCTCATTTTATTATATACAGGATTTATCTTTAATTATTTAATATAAATATTTACTAGTTATTGAATTTATAAATATAAATTTATATTTATAAACTATATTATATATTATTATAAATCTAACTCTTCATGTAATTCTATTTCTTTAAATTCATCACTATTTGAATCTGAACTATTGTCATTCATTAAATCTGTATCTATATTACTATTATTAATTATTATATTTTCATTTGTATCTTTTTCATTTATAACTTTTTCTTTTAATTTTACAGATTCATTATTTTTTATTTTTATTTCAGAAGTTATCATACTTGATAAATTTTTTATTTCATTTAAACAATGTTGTAAATATAAATAATGATATTTATTATATGTTTGTAAATGTTGTTTATATAAGTTTAATTGTTCCTCTAAACCTTTTATATATACTTCTTCTTCTATAATATAATTATTACACATTAATCCTTTATCTTCTGATTCTTTAAATTCTATTAAATTTTTCTTTTTTATACAAATATTAGTAATTAAATATTTAATAAATTCATCCATTTCTTCTCTTATTTTTACTATATTATCAAATTCATATTTTTTATCTATTTCTAAATCTTTATAAATTGGATAATTTTTTTCTTTAACTGTATACGAATATGTATTTTTTAAATATTTACGTATATTTTTATATAATTTATAATAATCTTTATATAATCGATTTGTTACTAATAAATAAATTTTTTCTGAATGACTTAATTTGATTTCTATTAATTTTATTTGAAAATTAAAAGAATCTATACCTAAATATGCTGTCTCATTATTTAATGATGTATTTAATTTTGTAAATATATTTTTTAAATCATCCATTGTTAAGTGTAACTTTAAAATATTTGCATCTATTCTTTTTTTAATCTCTATTATTTTAGAAAAATTTAAATTCTCCATTATTAATATTAATGGAAAATAAAAATATAGAGATTGAAATTAACGAAAATAGTCTTTCTCCAATTAATCATTTACCTAAAAAAAATACAAAATGGGCTGATTATCATGAAAAAATTTTTATAGATTGGTGTGATAAAGCAATGTCCTACAGATATTTACATACTAATTGTCAAAGATATTATTATAAATTAAAAGTTTGGTTTACTATTCCCGTAATATTTATTTCTACATTAACTGGTGTTGCAAATTTTGCTCAAGAACGTATTCCAGAAACTTATCAATTTTATTATACTATTGGAATTGGTTCATTTAATATTATCGCTGGATTTATTACTACTGTTTCACAATTTTTAAAAGTTGGAGAACTATATGAAGCTCATAGAGTTAGTTCTATCTCATGGGGAAAATTTTGTAGAAATATTAATATAGAACTTGCTAAATGTAGAGAAGAAAGAATTCCTATTAATTTATATCTCAAATCTGTTAAAGAAGAATATGATTTATTACTTGAAACTAGTCCCAGTATAACTAAAAAAGAAATTAATCTATTTAAAAAAAAATTTAAAAAAGCTAACTTTATTAAACCTGAAATTTGTGATAATCTTGTTAGTGTTGTTGAAAATATGTATATAGAACCCCAACAACCAATTGATGATGATATTCAAACTGTTCAGAATATTAAAAAAAAACGTGAATCTATTATGTATGATATTCAAATTGAAAATTTTGTTAAAGATTATAAAGCACAAAATAAAACAGAACCATCTATTGAAGAAATTTATGAAAATTTAGAAGATTCAATCAATAAAATATATATTGATAAATTTGTTGAAAGATTACATAATAAAATTGAAAAAACTAATTAATTTAATACTAACTTCTCTTTTGCTGTTTGATTTTTTTTCTGTCTTTGAAGACTACGTTTTTTTGTTAATTTACGAGAACTTTCATTCCATAATTTTAACCATTCACTATTTTCTTGTTCTACTCTTTTATCTATTGTTATATTTTCAGGACATATATGTGCTATCCATCCTTTAAATGTTGACTTATTTAACATACGTTTTCGATATTCATTTAAATCTCGTTTCATCATATTAAGACTTTTTTCTTTACTATCTATTATTTTATTATTATCTTCTTGATCATCTATTTCAACTTCTTCCATTGGTCCTAAAGAGATTGGCATTTATTATATTTTAATTTAATATAATTTATTTATAAATCTATCTTATTACTCACATTTATTTCCTTAAAAATATTTTTAACTATTTTATTTTCTTCCGGTGTATTTTTTAAATTTTGAGTTGAATTTTTTACCAATCTTATATAATCTTCTTGCTTTTCATTATCTTTTAAATATTCTGGATTTGCATCCGTCCAAAGATCTATTGCTTTTCTTTGTTCAAATGCAACCTTATTTATACTATCTTTTATCTTTTTATTTTCATTATCTCTCTCCCATAATTCATTATCTTTTATATATACTATATCTCCTTTTGCACTATTAAAATATAATGGCCTTTTATCAATATCTATATTTTTTAGATTTTTTATAAATGTATTTGTTATTCCTTTTACTAGTCCTTTATCTTTTGTTAAATTTAAGTCTTCTAAACTTATTCTTAATGATTTAATAAAATCATCTAAATTTAATGCATCTTTAAATTTATCATTTAACATTACAATTATATTTGTATTATTTAAATTTATTGAATTATTATTTCCCACTTTTGGAACTAATTCATTTATTGTTTTTTGTTGATTTAAAACTGTTTTTACTATTTCCTTATTCTCATTTATTAATTCTTTATTCTGATTTATTAAATCTTTTATTAATTTATTGCTTTCATTTTTACTTTTACATTGGATTTCATCACACTTTTTTTTATGATTAAATAAACTTTGTCTATGCTTGTATTCTTTTCCACATTCACAAATGTATCTTTTTGCGTCAGTATTTGTAAGTATTTTGTGTTTTTCGGTTGATAGGTGTCTTTCTAATTGACTTTGTTTACTGCATTCATAGTCACAAATTTCACAGCGAAATTTTTGGATCTTTTTGTGTAAGTATTTGTCAGTCATATTATACTGACGCAAAAAGTTCCTAAATTTTTTCTCAAAAAATATAAAAATTTTATCATAACAAATTTTTTTTATATTTTTTAAAATTAGAGCATTTCAGTCTAAAGTCATTTTTTCACAATTTTTCAGATTCTAAATTCCATTTTTTAAAAAATTCTAGAGATAAAATTTTTAAAAAATGAAATTGAGAATTTTTTTATAAATTTTTTTATTTTTTTTTTTATATTTTTAAAATTAACTTAAAGAAATTTTCTTTTTTTGGTTTGATTATATTTCTTAATTTTTTTTTTATTCTTGGTTTGATTATATTTCTTAATTTTTTTTTTATTCTTTGTTAAATTATATTTCTTATTTTTATTCTGTTTATTTTTTTTAGTATATTTTTTATTAATCATCGTTAATTTCTTTTGTAACAAAGTTTGAGATTTTCTCTTACTACCACCTCTCGTTGTCTCGTTACCGTACTCGCTGTTGATGGTGCTGCGATCTAACTCGGAGTCGGCGGTGCTGCGGAATCCCGTCGACAGATGCTCGTCGTCGCGCTGATCCTGCATGCCCGTATCATCACCAAGAAGTGAGAGCATCGCGGGGTGGATGCCCTGCTGCTGCAGCTGATCCCGCAGCCGGGCCGCTTCCTGGGTGTCACCCTTTTCCCTGGCCTCGAGCCATTTGTTCACCAGCGTGGGGTCCATGGTGACCCCACTAGGTCGCTCTGCGTATGCAGATGATCTTGGTCGGCCATCTTCTGCTTTATACCCTAAAGTTCTTGCGCGAGATAGATCCTCATTGTATTGCGTCATGTCCTCTAACGTAGGCTCTACTACTCTATCTAGACCACCCAAGTTAATTCTTAGTGGTTTCCGTAGGATCGGATCGTAGCCTGCTGGTGGTGGTGGTGGTGCTCCTTCTGCTGGTGGTGGTGGTGGTTTTTCTGATACTGGTGTTTCTGCTGCTGGTGGTGCTGCTGCTGCTGCTGCTGCTGCTGCTGCTCCTTCTGCTGGTGATGGTGGTGCTACTGATGATGCTGCTTCTGGTGATACTGGTGTTTCTGCTGC
>Ga0180433_10004327_pt1 | contig 20037 bp, 16 predicted proteins | sample SS_ome_8_FD_132980 | JGI IMG/M metagenome (GOLD analysis project Ga0180433, IMG submission 132980) | Hypersaline lake sediment archaeal communities from the Salton Sea, California, USA - SS_1_D_1 metaG | ecosystem: Environmental > Aquatic > Non-marine Saline and Alkaline > Hypersaline >... | reverse complement strand
GCAAATACTTATCTCAAGAAGAAATGTATTTTTGGAACAGATTATCCGTTAATAGAATTCAAAGAGCAAATTGATTTATGGAAATACGCGTTAAGAGAAGAGGTTTGGGAATTTTTCTTCCATAAAAACGTATTGGATGCTCTCTATAATGACCCAGTTCCTAATCGGTGAAAATAAGTTTTGACTTAAACATTCGACTTTAGGTGACACTGAATGATCTACGATTCAAAAAGAATACAAGAATTAAAAGGAGAGCTGAAAGATAAAGGCGTCGCCGAGGTTATCTTGAGCGCACATGAGGAATTTGGAGATAAATTAGCTATGACTACTGCTTTTGGTTATAGCGGTATTGTATTGATGAGCTTTGTAAAAGATATTGTGCCAGAATTGCCAATTTATTTTATTGACACAAGATATCATTTTGAAGAGACGTTGAAACTTGCAGAAAAAATAAAAAAAGAATGGAAGTTAAATATTATTCATCTAACTACCAAATACACGGAAGAAGAACTGGAAAAAATTATTGGCAAAGAAGCATACAAAACTAATCCAGATTTATGTTGTCAATATAGAAAAGTAGAACCGTTACTTTGTGTGTTAAAAACAAAAGATGCATGGCTAAGTGCAATTAGAAGAGATCAAGCGAGAACGCGGGAGTCAATTGATGTAGTCGAAATTGACAATAAAGGTGCAATAAAAATTAATCCACTCTATAATTGGACAAGAGATCAAGCATGGATGTACATAAGAAAATATGATTTGCCGTATAATCCACTTCATGATCAATATTATCCAAGCGTTGGTTGTAAGCCCTGTACATCTCCAGTTGATAAAGGGGGAGATGAAAGAGATGGGCGATGGAGGGGAATGCCAAAAGTAGAATGTGGAATTCACACTTACAAAGAAAAGGACGAAAAAACGGAAGATAAACAAGAGTGATGGTGAAAGACAGATAATTATCAACCTTTTTATTTGATAATTCTATCTGTTAATACTGCGTTGGTCTGTAGCAGTATGATCCTCTGTATTTTTTTCTCTGGTAGCCAGTATATTTTATGGTATATATGGATTTATTCTTAGAGATATACTTTATTATAAAATCTACAAATCTTAAATAATATACATTTTACTTTGGAACAAATCAAAGATTAAGGTAGAACAATACCAACATAGCATTATTTGAATATTGAAAACGATATATTGAATTTAAATGTAAAAATTGTGTTGATGAATTTCTACAATATCAGATATATACCGTTAATTATTGGAGACGTTATGTAAGAAATACAGTTAGGATTTGAGTAGATTCTATAAAAAGGAAGGTAAATATCATTTAAATCTCATGGAAACTGAGATTTTTGTAAGTTGAGAGATCCTATCAAACATAATGTATGAAAGTGATTCTTAGCAATTAGTTAAAAGAAAACTCTGAAGAATATGGCTATTCCCAATATAACAATTATGGCTCCTATCAATCTTCCAAGCTTGTCTTCGTTGATTTTATTAGCAACTAGGGCACCTGATACAGATCCTACAGCAGCTGCTGAACCAGCTACTAACGCAGCTCTAAAAACTATTTCGTTGCTTAGAATGTGTCCAATAGATCCAGAGCCTGAAATGAAAAACATCATAAGTAGAGAAGTACCGATAGCTGTATGAATTTTATAATCCAGAATTAGAATTAGGACGAGTGCAATAACTCCCCCAATTCCCATCCCTGTAAAGCCACTGCCAAAACCAGCAATGAATCCAAAAATAATGAAAAAAACTATCTTGTTTTCTCTTAAAAGTTCGACGTTGATTTTTGATCCAATATAATCGATATTTCTTTGAAGACCTTTTATGATAAAAGTACATCCTATTAAAATAAGTAAGCTTCCCATGAAGAAAAGAAGCCCAGACTCAGGAGCTGCTGATGTGAATCTACTGCCGATAAACGAACCGATTGCCCCAGTTAAAATAAGCAGAATAGCAGGTCGTAGATTAACATTGTCTCTTCTTAGAAATACAAATCCGGCTATCCCTCCAATAACTCCATCAATGAGAAGACTCGTACCAATTGCATCATGGACGGAATGGTTTAATAAAACTGTTAAACAGGTAATCATAATTGCTGCTGTAGTACCTGAACCTATACCAACAAATAAGCCACTACCAAAACCAGATGCAATGAGGAGAATAATCGTTAAGTAATCGTTGAACACATTAACAATAACACGCTTTCCAGATATATAGATTCCTTTTTTTAAAAGTTATATCATCAGAATAAAATCATATATAATACAGAAAATAAGAATATTACACGTTTATTACCATATATATCAATTTTAACGCTTTTTACTTAATGGGGAATCCATATTATTAAATTGAGTTTCATATCGATGGTTTTATATTCTATTTCTATTTCCATTGCAGAGATTCTAATATGATGATAAGAGAATATTTGAAACTTTCCCGCTCATTTAACGCAGTATTAACTGGTGTATCTCCAGTTATGGGTGCTATTGCCATGGAGCAATATAACATCGTCACTCTCTTTCTATTGTTTCTAATAGGTTTTTTGGGGCATACTTTTGGATTTGTTTTTAATGATATAATTGACTACAAGATCGATAAATCTTCTGAAGAGATAAGTGACCGCCCACTTGTAAGTGGTACAATTTCCATAAAAAAAGCATGGATCTTTGCAATCGCATCAATGATTGTTGCTTTTATTATTGCATTATATATTGCGATTATAAATCAAACTTTCTTTCCAGTTTTGATTTTAGCTGTATCAGCATTTTTTATAGTATTGTATGATTTGATAAGTAAGAAATATCCTTTTATGGATATCTTTGTTTCATTTGGTATTTTCTTTTTGATTTTGTATGGGGCATTCTATGGAAAAACTTCAGTAAAAAGCATTTATGATGTCTCTACTCTGGCTTGGATAGTTTGTGTATTAGGTTCTATTCAGACTCTGTTTATGCAGGTTGTGGCCGGTGGAATGAAAGACATCGAAAATGATTTTATGAAAGGAGCAAAGACGGGTGCAATAAAAATGGGAGTGAGAATTAGCGATGGAATACTAAAAGTTTCTTTACGTTTTAAAGCATTAGCATATGTTATCCAGATGGCAAATATGATAATCGTATTCCTACCGTTCTTCATCGTTTGGGAAATAAACAAACCTTCAGTTTTGCAATGGTTCCAATGGGTCCTTTTGGTTATTATTGGATTAATGATGTTCACTCTATCACATAGACTTCTCTCAATAAAACATTTTAAACGTTCTAAAGCTAGAAAGTTAATTGGAAGCCATTACGTTACTAATTTTGCGCTTGTCCCTATAATGTTGATGACATTAAATTTCTGGGTGGGTCTATTAGTATTCTTTCCTGCCTTAGGTTTCATTCTTTCAAATGTCATATTACATGGAACAATTTTACAGCCAAAAACTATGTGATTCTGTCGGAAAAGCTCAAATAGTATCATCATTTTCCCAAACTATAATGAATAAGGTTGCTGCGTATGCAAGATTACTTCGCCTTCCCGGACTTGGAGGCCTTGCGATTCCTCCAGTTATCGCTGCATTAACAGTTGGTGTTTATGATTTTTATAATCTTTCAATTCTTTTTTTTATTGGCGCCTTTGCAGCAATTTATGGTTTTGTTCTTAATGACTATGCCGATGTAGAAATTGATAAACTAGTAAAAGAGTTACATGAAAAACCTCTAGTTAGTGGTGCTGTATCAAAAAAAAATGCTATTGCAATAAGTGTTTTCTTAATTCTCCTTACATTCTTACTTATTTCTATACTGTGGTATGGTGAAACTCTAGATAATTATAAATTTATGGCAATGTTGTGCATTGTCTTAGCAGGAATCTTAGGTAGTTTTTATAATCTTTATGGAAAAAAGATTGTTGGATCAGATTTACTTGTTGCAATATCTGTGGCATTTGTTTTCCTCTTCGGCGCTATAACATTTGGTGAACCAACGATATTTACATGGATTGTCTTCCTTTTAACGTTTAATAATTTGATGCATATGAATGCTGTTGAGGGAGGAATTAAAGATGCGGATCATGACTATATGATGGGTGTAAAAAACATTGCACTTGGTTCGGGCGTGAAAGTCGATGGTAACAACATTTTCATCCCAATTCATTTTAAAGTATTTGGTATGGGGATAAGGCTATTTTCAGCATTTCTCTTGTTTATCCCCTTTATTTTTTATGATTATGACTACCATATGTGGCAAATTGTCATCTTAGCTATAGCGATTCTTGGGGTGATGTATTTTAGTATTAAGTTATTGTCTATAACTAAATTTGATAGAAATGTCATTAGAAAATACATTGGTATACAATCATTTTTGCGATATTCTTTAGTACCCATAATGCTCATTTCAACTATTGGTTTAATATATTCTGTCATATTGATTGTTTTCCCGATAATGTGGTATATAATATTCGCGCCGTTAATCGGGGAAAAACTGTTTAGACCGAGGATGTAGATGGTTGACAAAAAAAAATCGGAGATATGCATAATCGGAGCCGGAATCGGCGGTCTTACTGCTGGTGCTCTGCTTACAAAGCATGGTTATAAAGTCACCATATTTGAAAAAGAAGCGTTGATTGGTGGTAGAGCGCTATCATTTGATGATTTATCATTGTTCACTGTTGAAAATTACAAGAAATTGTTATCAAAGTTTCATACATACGTTCCGTTTTCCGAACCAGATTTGAAGACAATTTTTGATAAAAAAATGCTAAAAGGATACAAATTAGATCTTGGATATCATGCAATTGGTGGTGGAGTACTATCTAATATCAATAAGGTACTTTCTGAGTTAGATGCCCCTATTGAGATATTAGAATCAAATACTGGATTCATAAAAGAAGGCGGATATGATTTTCCAGTGGTTTCAAGAGTTGACAAAATAAAGATACTTCCCAACCTTCTTCGTCTTCTATTTGCTAGTGAAAAGACAATGAAACGGCTCGATAGTGTATCAATGACAAAGACCATACAGAAATATGGTAAAGGAAAAATGAAGCTGATACTTGAAATCTTTTCTCGTTCAATTACCACAGTTAACAACCTTGATCGTATCTCAACTGGAGAAATGTTCCGTTCACAAAGAAATCTCTACAAGGGATCAAAACCGGTCGGATATCCTAAAAACGGCTTAAGTACCATTCATCAAAAATTGGCTAATTACATAACTAAAAATGGTGGAGAAATACATCTAGAAAAACCTGTTGGTAAGATTATTATTAATGGAAATAAAGCGACAGGAGTTATTGTGGGAAATAAGGAATATTCCTTTGGGACCATTGTTTCAAATATTCTTGTGCAGGATCTTCTCAAGATTGCTGATGAAAAATTTTTTCCAAAAGATTATGTTAGAAATATAAAATCACTAGGGGGAACAGGTGGTTTATGCGCTTATTATTCCATAAAAAAAGTTGACTCAAATTTACTTGGTAAGACATTCCATTTTATCGAAAGAAATGTTGGTGTAGACGGAAATGATGCTGTAGGAATGATTGATTTTATGGTGTCTGTACCAGAATCGGGTCTTGCACCCAAATCTGACCATCTTGTTCAATCTTACATAATTTGCACTCCAGAAGAAGCCAAAAATAAAAAAACACTTGCTGATCTGAGAAAACTACTGGATAAAAATCTAGAATATCTCATTCCTGATTTTCATTCAAATCTCAAATGGGCAATTTATCCATCAGTGTGGCATCTTGATGGTGTTGCAAAAACAATTGACAATGAAAAACCAGGGATAAAAACTCCTGTTGAAAATCTTTATGTTATTGGGGATTGTGTTAAAGCTATGGGCATTGGTTTTAATTGTGCCTTAAATTCAGCTAGATTACTTGAAGATTTTTTAGTTAAACAATCCCAATCTTAAAAAAAGAAGAACAACTACTATTTAGAGCCGTTATTTGCTTTTGAATTAGGGAATTAGAAAATTGGATTAGAATATAAAAAATATGACACGCATGTTAATTCTGATTTGAGTAAAATTGAAAACATTTCAAAATACTTGTTACATTCTTCATATTGTTAGGGATACCAATAGAAGGAAACATATAAGAAAAAAAACTTAACGATTTGTGTTTACTTTACACATTTATGAATCCTTGATACTAAACTCTTCTTTTATTTTGTCAAGTATTGCTTTTTCATCCGCAGAAATTTTATTATCTGCAAGTGCTTGCTCAAGCGCAATCTTGTATATTTTTAACGCTTCAGAAGAACTTTTATGATTTGGATTTTTAAGAATTTGTTTCTCAATTTTTAAATGTTCTTTTTCAGATATATTGAGACTATTTCTTAGATTAAGTAGAAGATCATGTTCACTCTTTGTTATCTTTCCATCATCCCATGCTTGTTCAAGTGCTTTTTTATAGATTTTTAATCTATCTGATATTTCTTTCTTTTCATTTTTTTCAATTTTTTTAAGGTCAACTATCCCTTCCGAATTTATACATGAAACTATTTTTGCAAGGCTATTAAACCCCCCTGCAATTTTTCCAACGTCTTTGATAGTCGTCTCTATTAGAAAACCTTTTTTATCACAAACAATAATTTTAAAATTGATAATTGACTCTCTTAAATCAAAGGCTTTTAATTCACCTCTATTAGTCAAATAATAGGTTTTAATTCTCTGTTTTTTTCCTTTTACATGAGTTGTTTTTATTTCTATAAGATTTTTTTCTTCCATTTTTTTCAAAGATCGCGGTAGATGCTTTCTTTGAATTAGAATATTGTTGCAGATGCCTTCTTGAGTGATTGATTTTGGCACTTCAATTTTAGAACGGTAATGAGTAAAATCTAGAAGATGGAGAAGAATTCTTTCTTCAACTGTGAATCTTAGTTTACATACCTCTTTGATCATTTATAAAATTATAACGTTTTTTATTTTTTATGATTTTCGTAAATTTTCTTTTAAATAAATCTTTTTTTTGGGATATCTATGGGAATTCCCTCGATGATTATATAAAAAATGCGTTCAATAAAACTATACATGAACAATATCGTCTTAAAATGGAAAAAGCCCTTATGGGCATTAAAGCTGATGTTATATTTTACATATTTTCAAACATTCTATGATGACCCGTATATGAACGGCACTAGTAATATTAATGTCTATGATACATATAGTTATAAAAGGTGATTAAAAATGAAGAAGAAACTATTTTTTTTGGAGGCAGGTGTCTTAATTTTCTTCGTGATTGCATTTGCAATAAATGTCAAAGCTGACCCATCTATAATGGTTTCAGATTACGAGCTTTGCCCTAGCGTTTTTATGCCAGGTGATGAAGGAATTCTTACTCTTACAGTTACAAATGGCGAATTAACATCTACAACCACAACTACTGAAACAAATGTTCAGGGTGGTTTTACTGAGTCGACATCTACGACAGATGTTAATGGTGTTTTTCTTAAAAAAATATGGATGGATGAAGTCTGTGACGGTGATAAAGAAATTAAAGCTAGTACCTATTATTTAGATGTAGGTTTTTTATCTGCTGGGAAAAGTATAACAATTGATTTTGAAGTAATAGTTGATGAAAAATTTACTGAAGGCGTATATTTTCCAAAATTAAAGATCAATCCCACGGGCTACGACATTATTAACTATCCAATAAAATTTAAGGTAAGTAATAACTCAGTTGATTTAATTTCAAAAAGTGTTCCAAGTCAAGTATCTAAAAGTGGTTCAACTTATATTACTCTTACAGTTATGAACAATAGAGAAAATACTGTAAAAAATGTTAGGATTTCACCTAGAGCGATAAGTGGAATTGAAATCAAACCTGAAACCGTAATTATTGAAAATCTAGTCGCTAGTTCTTCAGAGGATATCAGTTTTTCTCTTATACCCTCTGAATCAGGAGAAAAGAACCTAATATTCGATGTATCTTATGATAATGGTGAAAATGAACATGCAACATATTCTAATTTTACGGTTGATATCAGTAATAAACATGACGTATCACCTATTATATACACTATGCCCTCTGAAATTGAAGCTGGAAACAAAGAAAGTGTAAAATTGAAGGTATATAATTCAAAAACCGAAGATATATCGAGTGTTATTGTAACACCAATTTCAGATGCTAAAATAACCCCTTCTCAGTATTTTGTTGGGGCTATGGATACTGATGATATATATTCACTAAGCTTTGATATAGATACAACTGGTTTGACTGCAAATCAAACATATGATATTGGCTTCATTGTCTATTTTAAACAAGATGGAACAACATTCGAAACCCCAGCAGTTATGTCATCTTTTAATGTTGTAAAAAACAATGAAAATGGTGATCAAGATGCAATATTCTTTGGATTGTTCTTGCTTGTCCTAATCGTTATTGCATTTTTTGCTTATCGCCATTATAAAAAAAAACGAATGAAGAGACTTTTATCAAAACAAGAATGAGAAAAGATGAGCTATCTTAATTGAATCATGAGGAGATGATTATGATGGAAACGGTTAAAGATTTGAAATATAATAAACCAATTATTTCTATCTCTCATCTTTTTAAAACTTATATAATGGGTGAGGTAAAGGTACATGCATTAAACGATGTTTCTTTAACTTTATTACTTAATCAAGTTACTGTAATTCTTGGACCAAGTGGATGTGGCAAGACAACAATGTTGAATATGATAGGCGGGATAGATTCACCAACTAGCGGTAAGATTGTTGTTGATTACTTGGACATCCATCTACTAGATCAAAAAAGACTTAGTCTTTATAGACAAGAAAAAATTGGTTTTGTATTCCAATTTTTTAATCTTATACCTAATCTAACTGCAAGAGAAAACATAGAGTTTGTATTAGAATATGTGTCAGAAAAAAAAATTTATAATAGAAAAGAAAAAGCTCAAAAATTACTTGATAAGGTGGGACTAGGACATCGTGAAGATCATTTTCCATATCAACTTTCAGGTGGAGAACAACAGCGAGTTTCTATTGCACGTGCACTTGCAAAAGAACCAAAGATACTTCTTGCGGATGAACCTACAGGAGAGCTTGACTATCATACGGGGCTTCAAATTCTTGAATTATTATCATCATTTGCAAAAAACGGAAGAGCAGTATTGATAGTTACACATAACCGTGAGATTGCAAAAATTGCTCATCGCGTGATCTATCTTAGAGATGGAAAAATACTAAAAATCCAAGAAAATAAAACCCCAATGAACGCATCAGAGTTAGTGTGGTGATGCGTTTGCGTTGGACTCTTATCAAGAAAGGTCGAAGAGAGCTTTGGGCTCATAAGGGCCAATATATTCTTTTAATAGTTATTTTAGGAATGGGTATTGGAATGTATACTTCTATGTTTGATTTTATCGGTTCTCGTGAGGCAACAATGGATTTAGTAGAAAATGAAAGCTACTTTATGGATTTACAGATATCAACACAATATGGTGTATTACTTGATAAGCAAACAGCTGAAGACATACTTATGGATTCACCAGTTCGTGATAATATTGTTGATGTTGAATGTCGGATGATTGTTGACGTTTTTATTAAGCATAAATACAACGATCAGGAAAAAATGACTAAGGGAAAAATGATTGGATATGACTATAGTGAAAAAAATGGTGAAATAAGAGAAATAAAAGTCAACCGTCCATTGTTCTTTGATGGGGAAGTTACAAATTTTTCAGATTTAAAGGAATCTTCCTGTTATCTTGAAGTTAATTTTGCAAATTACTATGGAATTGATTCAGGATATAAGTTTGACATAATTAAGGATGATAAAGAGTTTGAATTTGAAGTTGCTGAAATCATTAATGTACCTGATTATTTTAGTGTGATAACTGAAGGAACACTTTTTCCAGTACCTGACTCACTTGGTGCGATGGTTGTTCCAATTGAAGAATGTTATGAACTTTTGGATATCAATCCTTCAGATAGCAAGGTTAATGATATTGTACTAAGAGTGAATGAAGATGCAGATATTGATTTTATTGAGGAAGAAATAATTCGAGTTTTTCAGCATGAATCTATCCCAGTCACAGCTGTCAAAGGAGAAGATAATCCTGGATGGAATTCATTAGTGAGTGATCTTGAAGGAGATAAAGAATTTATGGGCATGTTTCCAGTTATAATATTTATTATTTCTGGTATCGGATTAATAATCGCTTTAAGACGTATGGTTCGTTCTCATCGACCCCAAATTGGTATTTTTAAGGCTATGGGGGTCCCCAATAAAACTATTTTATTATATTTTTTCATAATAGGTTTAATCATTGCGATTTGTAGTATAATTTTTGGTTATCTTCTTTCTTTTCCTCTAAAATCTACATTCAATACTCTTATGGACGAACTTCTTTTATTTGCAGTTCGTGACTATGCTACGTATCCTGAATTTTATCTTTATTCTACTTTAATTGCATTAGTTCTTTGTTTGTATTGCACATTGCTTCCTGCATCTTTTGCGGTAATAGCTAAACCAATTGATTTAATTCAAAAAAGAGAAGGGCTTGGAAAACTAAAATCAAAAAGTAAATTTAAAAATTTTTCAATCTTAAGAGATTTTCCCACTCCTTTTAAAATGGTTGGTAGAGATATATCAAGAAAACCAATACGAATGTTTACTACTATTTTTGGTATTGCACTTTCTCTTGCTTTGTTTTTATCAGTTGTTATTATGTTTGATTCATTCTTTGTGTTTCTTGACGAGACAAAAGAAATTAATTCATGGGATTATGAAGTAAGTGTTTCAGGTTTTACCCCAAATTCATATGCTAATTATTGGATTGACAATCTTTTTTATGTTGATTATGTGAATCCAGGCTTGCGAATCCCTATTAATTTGACAAGAAATGATAATCATGTTGAGGGTTTATTTTATGGTTTAGATGATATCTCAAAATCACTGCAGTTAAATATCGATTATCCTTATGGTGATGGAATATTTATTTCTGAATATATTTCAGATGAATTAAATGTCGATGTTGGAGATTTCATCGAAATTAAGATTCTTCGTTTAAAAGAAGGAGTTAGTTTTTCAACTTTTACAACTGAAGTTGAAATTTTAGGTATTCATAATAATCCAATGGGTAGTTTTATCTATGGGGATCTTAATTTGATGTATCGATTAACTAATTTAGATGACCTTTCTAATTTTTATCTTGTTCATACAGATGGAACAAAATTACCATCAGATGTTTTAAACCAAATTACACAAACAGAAAATGTGATCGCAGTAACATATGTCGAAGATCAAAATAGATACATCGAACAAATGTTTGATTTAATTATTGGTCTTATCTTTGTTATGATATTAATATCTGTAGTATTGGCTGTTGCAATAGTATATAACCTATTTAAAATTGGAGCAATCGAGAAAAGCCGCGATTATGCAACAATGAAAACCCTTGGGACTTCTATGAAAAGAATAAGCTATCTAATATTTATTGAAGGAACTGTTACTTTAATAGGTGGAGTATTTTTGGGGTCGATTGGAGGTTATTATATGAGTCATTTTATGCTTGTTGGAAACGAGCTTCTTGAAGGAATTTCTATGGATGTTGTGTTCTCATGGAACGGTTTTATTTTGGGTATAATCATGTTGACAGGCGTTGTTGTAATGGTTTCATTTTTAACAATTCGATTTATTAAAAAGATAAATATTGCAGATGTAATAAGAGATAGGTCATCTGGTTAATATTTAATATCCGGTTAGAATATTTGAAATAATCCTTACTTCTGCTTTTCTGATATGTTCGACTGTTGTAGATTTACTTATTCCCAATTTTTGTGATAGTCTATAGGTGTCTATTTCTCTAGGGTATTTGTAATATCCTAGTTTTTTTGCAGTTAGAATAACTTTTCTTTGTTTTTCAGTAAGACAAGATAAAAAGTCAATGTTATCAATTATTACTTTATGGAAACTGAGTTTTTTTATCTCTCCTAGTATTTTAAATGAATCGATAAATTTATGCAGAGTATTTTCATCTCCAGTAATACTAAAAACAAACTTATCATGAGTGACATAAGTTGGAGTATCCCATTTTATGTTTAAATCAATTTTTTTTGCAGTTTTTTTATATTTTTTAAATAATGATAAAGGGGGTTTTGCTTTAATGAGACAAACATGCCTATCCCCCTCTGATTTTAGAATAGAAAGTATTTTTGATTCTTCTGCAAGATGCAAATCTTTAATGGTATAATTTTCCTTCATGGTTACAGTTGCAAGAAATACTTTATAAATACGCTTAAAATCTATTTTTAATAAATCTATTACTTCTATTGATTCTACTTTATCTGTAATCCATAGGTTTAAAAGTTTTTGAATATCTTCATTAAATTCGAATTCAACAGTTAATTTTTTCATATAATTCTAACATGAAAAAATATTTTTAAATTTTTCTATCTTGTAATATAAAGTAAGATCGATAACATTCTTTGTTAGATATAAATTCACAGGGAAATCATGAATGTCTAAATTATATCGCTTATTCTTGTACTATTCTCTATAATCTCTTAGAAGTGTTGATGCATCTTCAAATATTTTATCAACCCGGATTTACTATTCATTAAAGTTTCTGATACATCGCCAAACTTTTGCTTTAGCTTGGGGATAATATGGTGGTGAATGAAATATTTCAATATTCCCTCCAGATTGGTTACACCATTTTCAAAATTGATCTCTAAACTGAGGACCTTTATCAGTCAGAATTTTATTCGGTCGATTGTATTTCCCTATGCAGTTGTTTTATCTCTTCATTTACAGCATCTGTGGTTATGTATTCAAACAAATGCACAGAAACAAGAAATATGGAATGATCATCCAGGATGAGAAGTGCATTGACTCGTTCAACGTTGAGAAGCTATCCCACTAAAAACTAATAAACATCGAGTTAATACATAGCGTTGTGAAGATTAGCGTATAACTGGGACAATTTAAACCGTTGTCAGTAATTATTCAATAGTTAAAAAATATCGTAGTTGAGATCCAAATCTTTCTAGAATTTTTTTAGAAAAAACATTTAATACTATTATTGATACACGTAGGCAATGGACAAGCACGTTAGTTTAGGTGATGACGGTAAAAGCTTCGGTAAGCTTACAATGAAGGAACCCTACAGTAAAACGAAGATTCCTTCCAAACATGTCCGTGGTTATATTGATTTATTGCGTCCATTTACTTTGCTTGCACCGTTTATCGTATCCATGTCAATAATAGTTGCAAGTTTAGTGTATAACAATGTGGCTGTACCTTCTGATTGGTGGGTGACCGTTGGTAATGCTAGCTTTACGTTGGCGCTCGTGAATGCCGCCTCCAATGTTTTGAACCAGGCTACTGATTGGGAGGGCGATCGTATTTCTAAACCATATCGCCCAATCCCTCGAGGTATTATTAAACCAGATGAGGCACAAAGTCTTGCTTATATCCTGTATCTCTTTGCTTTACTAAGGGCTGTTACGGTTAATGTTTGGTTCGGTTTTTTTGTTTTCCTCATAATGGTTTTTACTATTACCTATTCTCTTCCTCCAAGAATGAAACAGTATCTTTTTTTAAATCAGGTTTGGATTGCCATTCCTCGTGGTCTTCTTGGAATTCTTGCGGGTTGGAGTGTTTTTGGCGATCCTTTTCAGAGGGAGCCTTTAATTATTGGAGCCATTGCTATGTTGTTCTTTATTGGTGGCATGTCTACCAAAGATATTGTGGATAGTGAGGCAGATAAAACAACAGGCATTCGTACTTTGATTAATACTTATGGTGTTAAGAAAACGGCTTTGATTTCTTTTCCCTTTATGTTCTTTTCTTTAGCTTTTATTCCTGCTTTGATTAATATGGGTTTTCTAGAATCTTATTTATGGCCTTTGACTTTGTTGGCGCTTCTCTCTTGTCTTATTTTTTATTTGATGATTAAGGGTGATACTGAGAGTAAGACCTTAGAGAATATACATGCTTGGTCAATTATGTATGTGGAGTATATTTTCTTTGCCCTTGGTTTTGCATTTTTGACTATTTTTGCAGGAATATTGAATTTACCTACGCTTCTTTAGAATGGTGTTGATTATCGTTTTACAATTATGATGGAATTAATGTATGCAGTTGGTTTTGTTATTTTTTATACTGCCTTTTCACCCATATAACTCTATCAAAAATGTTCCATTTCTAATTCTTACAATGTGTGAAAAAACATAGAGTTATTCACTATTTTTGATTTTTCTTTGAATAAAATATTATAAACAATTCCTAGTCATTCAATTTAATGTCTGTCAGAATATTTATATAAAGAATCAATAATTCGTTTTCTCATATTTCTGAAGTGATGGTATGAAAATCAATACTATTAGATCATGTGTAGTCACAATGGTTATTTGTACATTATATAGTTCATTTTTGAAATTTTTTTTAAAACTTAAAGGAGTGCAATAAAATGGATAAGGAAATTGAGAAACTTAATAGACAATCAGTGAAGTATTCTGAAAAATTGGAAGCACTACAGAATGAAGTGAAAAAGATAATAGTTGGACAGGATAACATAATTGAAAGATTAGTTCTATCCCTTATTGTTCAAGGTCATGTTTTACTTGAAGGAGTTCCAGGCCTTGCAAAAACCTTGATGATAAAAACATTATCAGATTGTGTTGACTGTAGTTTTACAAGATTACAATTCACTCCAGATTTATTACCTGCAGATATCACGGGAACTAAAATCTATAATCATAAAGATACTTCATTTACTACTTTAAAAGGACCGATTTTCGCTAATTTTATTCTTGCTGATGAAATAAACAGGGCGCCGCCAAAGGTACAATCTGCCCTACTTGAGGCCATGCAGGAAAAACAGGTAAGTATACAAGGAGATACCTATAAGTTGAGAAGACCATTTCTTGTTATGGCAACACAAAATCCTATTGAATCGGAAGGAACATATAAATTACCTGAGGCGCAGGTTGATAGATTTGTGTTTAAAGTCCTTATTGAGTATCCAGCAAAAGAAGAGGAAATCAAAATAATAGATCGTTTTACTGAGGGAATTTCTTATAAAATATCAAAAATTTTGACAGCCAAGCAAATTATTGAAATTCAGGATTTTAATCAAAATATATATGCTGATAAAAAAATCAAAGAATATGTATCTGAAATCGTTGATGCAACAAGACATCCACAAGAGTACGGTATTGATGTTGAAGGACACATCGAATACGGAGCATCGCCTAGGGCCTCTATTTGGATGATACTTGCTGGAAAGGCACATGCTATGCTGAATGGGCGAGGATATGTTATACCAGAGGATATTCAAGCCATTGCACATGATGTTTTGCGCCATAGAATTTTATTGACTTATGAGGCTGAAGCTGAAGATGTAATTAGCGATCAGATCATTACTAAAATTTTGGGAAAAATAAAGGTTCCTTGAATAAGCTATTGAAATATTATCTTTTCAATTTAAAAATCATGGGTAATTAGAAATGCCGCAGACTAAAGAGATCATTAAACAAGTAAAGAAAGTAGAGATTACTACTAAGCAATTGGTAGAGGGACTGATTAGTGGTAATTATCATTCAATATTCAAAGGGCAGGGAATCGAGTTTTCAGAGACACGTGAATACAGGGCTGGAGATGACATTCGTACTATAGATTGGAAGGTTACTGCAAGGTTTAATCGCCCATATGTTAAGGAATTTATTGAAGAAAGAGATCTTCAGGTTTATTTTGCAATAGATGTGTCTGGTTCCAGTAGTTTTGGTAATAATGTTACAAAGCGGCGTAAGGCAATAGAAGTTGTTGCAAGTCTAATGTTTGCTGCATTAAGAAGTAAAGATAATGTTGGGGCGTTCCTATTTACCGATGAAATTGAAACGTTTATTCCTGCTAGGAAGGGAAGAAAGCACATCCTTAAGATGATTAGCAAGCTTGTGTCTTTTGAACCTAAGTCAACAAATACTGATCTTAAAACAGCTCTTGTGTATATCTCAAAGGTGATAAAGAAACGGAGTATCGTCTTTATCATATCTGATTTTTTTGACGAGGATTTTATGCAACCTCTGAAAATTCTAAGAAATAGACATGACGTAATTGCTTTAAGGATAATAGATGTGCGTGAAAGAGAAATTCCAGATGTTGGATTGATTGAACTTGAGGATGAAGAAACGGGAGAACAAATTCTAGTTGACACTTCTGATGTTGAATTTAGAGAAAATTTTTTAAATCTAATGAATGAGAGGGAAGTGGATTTAATTTCTTCTCTTAGAAAAATAAAAATTGATATTATAAATATTCTTACTGATGAACCATATGAAATACCTATGAAAAAATTCTTTAAAATACGGATGAGTAGGGTGATACGTTAATGGCAGGTTTTGAAGATCCATTGATTCTTCTATTTTTAATTACTTTACCCCTCTTGCTTTTTGCTTATAAAAAAATTACTGAAAAAAAGAGGAGACAGGCAATAAAATTCAGTCATCTTGGTTTTATTAAATCAGCATTGGGTGATAAGAAAAAATCAAAAAGAAATGAGATATTGTTCTATCTGTCATTACTAGTGATTGCATTAATGATTATTGGCTTTTCCAATCCGCATATTCCCCTTGAACAAACAAAGGAAGGTGTAAACGTTGTGCTAGTAATCGATGTTTCTGGAAGTATGCAGGCAAACGACTATGAACCTTCAAGATTGGGGGCAGCAAAAAGTTCTGCTGAAATTCTTATAAATTCATTAAAAACTAAGGATCATATTGGAATTGTTACGTTTGAATCCGGTGCAACGACTGCTGCTTATCTAAGCCCATATAAAGAAAAGGTTATTGAAAAATTGCAAAGCATTGCACCACGGGAAGGAAAAACAGCAATTGGTGATGGACTTGGTCTTGGTATTGACATGGCTTCATCAATTCCAAATAAGAAGAGAGTTGTTATATTGTTGAGTGATGGTGTAAACAATGCAGGAGTTATAACGCCTGAAGAGGCTGTCCAATTTGCCAATGCAAATAATATTCAGGTATATACAATTGGCCTAGGATCCGAAGATAAGGTTATTCTTGGTTATGATTGGTTTGGAAATCCTCAATACGCAGAACTTGATGAGAAAACTCTTCAGGCAATTGCATCGGAAACGGGTGGTAGTTATTTTAAATCGGTTGATAGAGAAACATTGGATAAAATTTATGGGAACATAGGTGAAGACATCGAAAGAGAACAAGAGGAGACAAACATTAAAGACTGGTTTTTTATTTCAGCATTGGCAGTTCTTCTTACTCAATTATATCTTAGATATGGTAAAAGGAGGATTATTCAATGAATAAAAAAATCCTACTTTTGGCGTTTGTATCGCTCCTGTTTATTCCTATTGCATCAGCAAATGATATCACCATATCAGTGGATCAGTCAACATATTATTTTCTAACAGGGCAACAAGCCATCATCCCTCTTGATGTAAACAACACTTATGGTAAACAAATAAATGGGAAACTGAAATATACCATTACGCAAGAGGTCAATCAGGGTGGATATCATTATTCAAGTTCAAATACTCAGTCAACCCTATTGAATGCTAATGAAGGAAATAATACGGTTAATCTAAATTTTGGAACATCAGATACACCAATAACTTTGAAGGTTGGCATGGTTTTTTCATATGAACAAAAGGATCAGAGGGAGGTAACATTAAACGATATTGCTATTTACTTTGTTTCTAATCAATCCCAAATGAAAAACGAAAAAAACGGTAAAGAGAGTTCTTCTCAAAAAGTTGTAAATAATAATCAAAATCAGCAGAATCAACAGCAGCAACAAAATTCTCAGCAGAAACTACAGAATAATCAGCTTTCTCAGGATAGTTCAGCATTAAAACAACAGCTTCAAAAACAATTACAGCAGCAGCAACAACAAAAAGAAAAATTCGAGCAGAACCTGTTTAATAATTCAGAATTTCAAGAGCATCATCAGGACATATTGCAAAAAGGGTACAATGTGAGTAGTACTGAATTGAATCCAACGGATAATAATTCAGGTGATTTCAAGATAAATTATCAGAATGAAAAAGGGGAAAAGGCAACTCTTGAAGGTGAGATGAATGGAGGCAAGATGGATGAAATTCAACAGCAGACGGCTGAAGATAGAAGGCAAATGCTTGAATCGTTGAATCAAAGTAAACAATTTCAAGAATTCAAAGAACAGCTTGAACATGATGGATATAATCAAACAGATATCGAGTTTACACAGGATGGAAATGAAACACAGGTAAATGTCAATTACCAAGATGAAAATAATCAGACAGCAACTATCAATGCAGAGTTTGAGAATGGGATGCTGAAAAGTGTTGAACTTAAAAAAGAAAATCAGATCAGCCCATTGATTTGGATTCTATTACCAGTAGTATTAATTGCATCTTTTATTATTTATATTCTTTATAAAAAATATGTAAATAAGGTTACAGCAATTAGAAATAAAACGCTAATGGTTAAGGAGAAACCATTTGACTATATCTCAGAAGCAAATGAGCTTTTAGAAGAAGCAAAAAAACTTTATGATGAGAGAAAATATACTGATGCTTATGGAAAAGCCGGTCAATCTTTAAGACTTTTTTTAAGTTATAATAATGGATTAAATAGAGAATTGACAAATGATGACGTTGTTAAATATTTAAGAAGAAAAAACAAATCGTATAAGAAAATCAAGGAATGCTTTGATTTATGTAACCTTGTGGAATTTGCTAAGTATCATGTAAATAGAAAAGATTTTGATAAAATAATAAATACCACTAGAAAAACAATTGGCTAATCTTGCATATGTTGTTTCACTAAATCCCATGTTGATGAAAATTTAATCAGGCTAAATGGTGTACAAGTGTAACATGAAAGATGTAACTGGTGAACCTATTCTGAGATTACATGTAAAATTGATAGGGGACGTTAATTACAGATATGCCAGATTATGATTATTCCAAAGAGGTGGATTGTATGTAAAATATATATTAATAGTTGATTGTTTTTCCTTGATCAAATCAATTCATTTTTTAATATTTCTAAAATCATGGTTCATCAATTTTGATTTTTTACACCTTGATAATTAATCTATTTCAAAACTAATCATAAGTCAAGAATAGTTACACTATTGATTATTATGTCATCAACTGGCCAGTTTTTCATGAAATACCTTGTTTTAGTTTCAACAGATGCTATATTACGTAATACATCAAGGCCGTTTATCACCTTTCCAAATGCTGAGTAATTTCCGTCAAGTCGATGTTGTGGACCATCACAGATGAAAAATTGACTTGTTGCACTGTTTGGATCATTTGTCCTAGCCATTGAAATAGCACCATCAACATGCGTAACCTCTGGATGAATCTCCAAGACTATAGGGTCATATGGACTTTTTTTATTTGTACCATTTGCGTAATATCCGCCGCCTTGTATTACGAAATCATCAATTACTCTATGAAATACCAGTTCTTTGAAGAACCCAATTTTTGATAGCTTTATGAAGTTTTCACTGGTAATTGGCATTTTATCAGTATATAGTTCAAGTACCATCTCACCCATTGTTGTATCCATTATCACCAGTGGATGATTAGTTATTTCATATGGTTCCAATGCTGGGTTCCAGTCAAGGTTAAACCAAGTGAAAAAACCGAAAAAACCTTTTATGCCCTTCGGTAAAAAATTAAGAAAAGATATTTTTAAACCAATCCAGTCATCCCAATAATTTTCATCCCAAAGATTTTTTCTTGCTTTATTTACCGCTGCATTGTAAACTTCGTTGTCTTTGAAATTGTTCTGCTTTATCTCATTAACTGTTGCATCTTTCTGAAGCCATATACCATGTGCATTACCCTCAATGTTATTCCTATGAGCAACATTATATGATGTATGAATACATATTGATTCAGTTTGACTTCCACTGATAAAATTATAAGCAATCGTATTACTATCACCATTAAGAATATGAACGCCTACTTTGTTATTCAACAAGATGTTACCAACATAATAACTATTGGAACCATGTGATTCTATCCCTGAATATTCGGATCTGTTCATTGCACTG
>Ga0180433_10004326_pt1 | contig 20047 bp, 14 predicted proteins | sample SS_ome_8_FD_132980 | JGI IMG/M metagenome (GOLD analysis project Ga0180433, IMG submission 132980) | Hypersaline lake sediment archaeal communities from the Salton Sea, California, USA - SS_1_D_1 metaG | ecosystem: Environmental > Aquatic > Non-marine Saline and Alkaline > Hypersaline >... | reverse complement strand
TACTTGGAAAGAAAAATACGGATATTTTACTGATGCCTATTATTGAGAGTGCATTGGGAGTTGAAAATGCTAATGCTATTGCTTCTGCTTCAAAGAATGTTATTGCACTTGCTATCGGTCTTGAGGATTATACTGCAGACCTGGGGGCACAACGCACAAATGAAGGCACAGAGACTTTTTATGCAAGAACCAGGTTGGTGAACGCTGCACGGGCAGCAGGTATTCATCCTATTGATTCAGTATTTTCAGATGTATCTGATATGGAAGCGCTGAAAAATGTTGTGCTTGAATCCAAATTACTTGGATTTACCGGGATGGGATGCATTCATCCAAGACAGGTGCCTGTTATTAATGAGAATTATTCACCCAACGAAAAAGAGATAGAAAAGGCAAAGAAGATCGTCAGGGCTTTTGATGATGCAAAAGCAAAAGGCCTGGGAGTCGTTTCATTAGGATCTAAAATGATTGATCCGCCTGTTGTGAAAAGGTCACAGAGAATTATTGACCTGGCTGTAAAAACCGGTAAACTGAAAAAAAACTGGAGGAAAGATCATGAAGGATAAGATGGTTAAGAATGCTATAGGAAGAAAAGTGCCCACTCATATTAACGGTAAAAGGGTTGTCCCCTTTAAGGGGGTTGGCAAATACATACCTTCTGCGAAAAAACATGCCCCTGCTATTGCGTCATGTGCCAATTACCCTTTGGACGGCGATAAACAGGTTTCTGACCTGAAAAGCGCTTTGATAAAAGCAGGGATAAAGAATGGTATGACAATATCAACCCATCATCATTTCAGAAATGGAGACCTGATAGCCAATGAGATATTTGCTATAGCTTCCGAACTGGGTATTAAAGACCTTATTTGGTTACCTTCGGCTTCGTTTCCCTGTCATGAGCCTATTATTGAATATTTGGATGATGGTACTATCCATCATATTGAAGGTAGCATGAATGGTGCCCTTGGGAGATATTGTTCTATGGGTAAGATGAGAGGTGCTGGCATACTGCGCTCCCATGGAGGCAGGTACCAGGCTATACAGGACGGAGATGTGAAGATAGATATTGCTGTAATTGCTGCACCTGCTGCTGATCCTTTTGGGAATGCAAACGGATTGTCCGGACCATCAGCATGTGGACTTCTGGGTTTCGCACTTGGTGATTCACAATATGCGGATAAGGTTATTGTGGTCACTGATAATCTGATCCCTTTCCCTTGTGTGCCATGGCAGATACATGGGAACTTTGTGGATTTCGTAGTGAAAAAAGATAAAATTGGTATCCCTGAAAAAATTATTTCCGGTACGACAAAAGTTACCAAGAGCCCTGACAGGTTATATATAGCAGACCTTACTGCCCGTTTTTGTGATGCTGCCGGTCTTATTAAAGATGGTTTTTCATTTCAGGCAGGTGCAGGAGGAACGTCTCTGGTAATAGGTAATTATTTCGGCGAAATAATGAGCCGCAAGAATATCAAAGCAAGATTCGCCAGGGGAGGAAGTAATAAATATCTGGTGGAAATGCATGAAAAGGGACTTGTTGAATATATCCTTGACGGACAGACTTTTGATCTTGAAGGAATACGTTCTATACGGGAAAATCCAAACCATGTGACAACAAGTCCTTTTACAAGTTATAATTATCATGGAAAGGGAAATTTTGCAGGGATGGTTGATATAGTTATACTGGGAGCTACAGAAGTTGACGTTAATTTTAATGCCAATGTGGTTACTCATTCTGATGGCTTGCTTTTACACGGTATCGGAGGCTGGCAGAACTGCCTCTTCGGTAAAACTGTGATCCTTCCTATTCCTCTTTTCAGGGACAGGATACCTGTTGTTGTTGATGAGGTCACTACAGTGTGCGGTCCTGGTGAGCTTATTGATGTGATCGTTACTGAAAGAGGCATTGCTATCAATCCGTTAAGAAAAGACCTTATTAAAGCAGTAAAGAAAACAGATCTGCCAATAAGGACAATTGAAGAATTGAAAGAGGAAGCGGAAAATATCTGCGGTAAAATAAAACCTGCTGAGTTTGAGGATAAAGTTGTAGCTGCTATAAAATGGGTTGACGGAACAATCATTGATGTTGTAAGGAAAATTAAAAAATAATTGGATGGGGGACCATGTCCTGCAGGGAAGAGATGCAGATTGATGAGATTGGATGAAATAGATACAGGATACCGGATTGAAGAAGATTGATTGATTGATAATAATTAATAGATAATAATTAAACATTAGAAATTATGCCAAAAAGAACAATAGTATCATTACCTGGTGACGGCATAGGACGTGTCGTACTTGAAGAATGTATAAGAGTGCTGGATGCAGCCGGCTTTGATGCCGAATATATCGAAAGCGATATAGGCTGGGATTTCTGGATCAAAGAAGGAAATCCTTTACCTGACAGAACGATTGATCTGCTTCAGGAACATAAGCTCGGGTTGTTCGGAGCTATTACATCAAAACCCAAAGATGAAGCTGCCGCAGAACTTTCGCCCGAATTACGGGACAAAGGTTTTATTTATTCAAGCCCTATAGTCGGGTTACGCCAGCATTTTAATCTTGACCTTTGTATTCGTCCCTGCAGGACATATAAGGGGAATCCCCTGAATTTTATAAGAAGGAACAAAGAAGGTGGTATTGATGAGCCTGAAGTTGATGTTGTTATCTTCAGACAAAACACAGAGGGATTGTATGGCGGTGTTGAATGGACCAACCCTCCGGATCCTGTATATGAAGGATTATTGACACATCCTAAATTCCGGAAGAATTTTGGAAATGTCCCAAGAGAAGAATTATCAGTATCAACAAGGATATTCTCTGCAAAAGCTACTGAACGTATTCTGACTGCAGCTTTTGAACATGCAAAGAAATTCGGGTATAAATCCGTTACTGTATGTGAAAAACCTAATGTGATCAGGGAAACGTCAGGTATGATGCTGATGATGGCGAAAAAAATGCAAAAAGAAAAGTATTCTGATATTCAATTATGGAATACCAATATTGATGCTCAGATGATGTGGCTGACAAAAAATCCTGAAGATTATGGTGTTATTGTTGCCGGAAATATGTTCGGTGATATTATTTCTGACGGATTTGCAGGATTAATAGGAGGACTGGGATTTGCATGCAGTGCAAATATCGGTGATGAGGTTGCTGTATTTGAACCAACCCATGGTTCTGCACCTAAATATGAAAAATATGAAAGGTCAATTGTAAACCCTATCGCTATGATAGAATCTGCATGTATGATGCTTGATCATATTGAGGAAGCAGAACTTGCAAAAAAGATAAGAACTGCTATTGCTGCAGTTATTAGTGAAGGAAAAGTCAGAACCTATGATATGATGAAATTGACCGGAAGACAGGAAGTTATTGATCAGGGAGCTGCTACAACACAGCAAATGGCTGACGCTATTATTTCCAAACTGGCTTAAGAGGGGTTGATTGGGTGTTGGACTGTCCCGCAGGGTAATGAAAACAGTCTGTAAAGTATTACTTTAATTGAAAAATGTTTAAGATATGAATATTAAAGAATTATGGCCTGAGCTGGATTGGATCAAAGATGATGATTTGAGAAAAAAAACCACTAAGACATGGGAGCTGGCTCTGGAAAGAAGCGTACTAACACCTGAAGATCTGAACAAGATACCTTTTACTCTTTTATGTGGACCTGATCTGAAGGTGAGCTTTATGGATCATAAGCGTGCTGTTGTACATATTGCCAGGGAATCAGGGATAAAGATAAATGATTTTTTCAAGGATGAATTACCTGTTAATATGGGTGTTCTTTTAGCAGGAGCTATACTGGCTGATGTAGGTAAACTTCTTGAATATACCCTTGATGATAACGGAAAATCCGTACAGGGTGATTATGGAAAGTATCTAAGACATCCTTTTTCAGGAGTATCAATAGCTGAAGAATGCGGTGTGCCCCCTGAAGTATGCCATATTATTGCCGCTCATGCCGGCGAAGGTGATATGGTGAAAAGAACAACCGAAGCATATATTGTACATCATGCGGATTTTATGACATTTCTGCCATTTAAAAGCCGTTTAACTATATAATGAGATGGATAAAACAATCATTGAAAAGATAATTGCTGATCATTCGGGAAAGCAGGATGTTGCTCCCGGTGAAATAACAGAGATAACAATTGATGTAAGGGTTGCAAGAGATTTTGGTGGGGCTAATGTTGTGAAAAATATTGTTAATAATGACCTGCTTCCGGAAGACACCTCAAAAACATTTTTTACTTTTGACTGTAATCCCACGGGATCAGACCAGAAATATGCTGAAAACCAACAGTTTTGTCGCAAATATGCAAGAGAGAACGAAATAGGTGTTTTTGATATCAACTCTGGTATTGGCACCCACCTTGTTATTGACAGGGGATTGGCATTGCCGGGCAGTACTGTTGTTTCAACGGACTCTCATGCTAATATTCTTGCTGCCATAGGCGCTTTTGGTCAGGGAATGGGTGATCAGGATATTGCTGCTGCGTGGGCAAAAGGAGCAGTGTGGTTTAAGGTTCCTGAATCAGTAAAGATCACATTTATTGGCAAACGTCCTGATAATATCTCTGCAAAGGATATAGTGCTTAATCTTTTAAATAAATTCGGTGCAAATACTTTATTGGGGTATTCTGTTGAGTTATATGGCGAAGATATTGAAAAGCTTAGTCTTGACGAAAGAATCACAATTTCATCTATGGCAACTGAAATGGGCGCTATAGCTGTATTTTTTTCTCCTTCTGATGATATTATTATATATTGTGAAACCAGGTCGGGTAAAAAAGTGTCTTCTGTTTTTGCTGATGCAGGAGCTTCGTATAGCAATGAATATGAGATAGATTTTAGTGATTTTGTGCAAAGGGTATCTATGCCAGGTCATCCTCATGATACGATGGATGTCAGTTCTGTAAAAAATACAAAGATCGACTCTGTATTTATTGGGAGTTGTACTAATGGCAGGATGGAAGATATGCGAATAGTTGCAAAGATCCTTGAGGGTAAAAAAGTGGCACCCGGTGTTGTACTTAAGATAGTTCCTTCTACTGATGAGATCTGGAACCAGTGTCTTGAAGATGGCATTATCAGTATTTTTAAAAAAGCAGGCGCTCTTGTTGGTAATGCCGGATGTGCAGGATGTGCATCAGGACAGATCGGCCAGAACGGGCCTGGTGAAGTAACTATAAGTACCGGAAACCGAAATTTTGCAGGTAAACAGGGGAAAGGAAGTGTGTATCTTGCCTCTCCGGCTATTGCTGCGGCTTCTGCAGTTGCAGGGCATATCACAACACCTGATGATATACCTGAAACACCAAGTCTTTTCCTTCCGGATAAAAAGGAAATATCCGGACAGGTTACAAAAAAAGAACATATTAAGGCTGAAAAAGATGTGATTATAGAAGGAAAGGTATGGATAATTGAAAAGGATAATATTGATACTGATATGATCTTTCATAATAAATACCTGCATATTATTGATATCGAAGAAATGGGGCAATATACATTTGATAATCTTGAAGGCTGGAAAGATTATGCAAAAAAAAGCGAGCCGGGAGATATTATTATCACAGGTAAAAATTTTGGCGCCGGTAGTTCGAGGCAGCAGGCTGTTGACTGCTTCAAATCACTGGATAATAATGCTGTAATAGCAAAGTCCTTTGGCGCTATATATGAAAGAAATGCAATAAATGCAGCTTTCCCGATATTAACTTATGATAATATTGATGAGTTGCAGTTAACGGACAGGGATACGGTTATTATAGATCTTAAACAGGGAAAGATAACAAATAAGAAAAATGGTATAACAGCCGTTATAAGTAAATTTTCCGATGTTCAGATGGAGATCTATCAAAGAGGAGGATTATTAAATAAATAAGTAATATTACATTTATCTACCTTTATGCCAGGAAAAACATTTGTCGAAAAATTATTTGATGCACCTAAGGGAAGCATTGTTTTCAAAAAGCCTGATATTATCCTTACACATGATAATACAGCCAGTATAGAAAAGACCTTTAAAAATATGGGCGGGGATAAGGTATATTCCCCGGATCAGTTACTGATAGTGCTGGACCATAATGCACCACCTACAAACAGTAAGCTTGCAAATGACTATCAGTCAATAAGGGAGTTTGTAAAATACCAGGAGGTAGAAAGATTTTATGATGCAGGTTACGGGATATGTCACCAGATAATGTCATATCATGCAAAACCTGGTATGGTAATCGTAGGAAGTGACAGCCATACATGTACTGCAGGAGCATTCAATGCATTTGCTGCCGGTATTGACAGGACAGAGACCGCAGGTCTGTGGAAAAAAGGGGAAACATGGTTCAGAGTCCCGGAAACGATCAAGATAGTTCTGAAAGGGCAGTTAAAGGACAATGTGTCTGGTAAGGATCTGGCATTATGGATAGCAGGCATGATAGGTTCAAGCGGAGCTGATTATATGTCCATCGAATATCATGGAGAAGGGGTAAGGTCAATACCTTTGTCAGACAGGATGACCATTGCAAACCTTGCTTCGGAAATGGGAGCAAAAAATGCTGTTTTTCCGGCAGATAATATTTTAGATGAGTTTTTTCAAGGAAATAAGGGCAATGCATTATGGGCAGATCCTGATGCCGAATATACACAGGAGATAAATATTGATCTTTCTGAAGTATTCCCTGTGGTTGCATGTCCTCATCATGTTGATAATATAAAAAGCGTTTCAGAAGTTGCCGGCACAAAAATTCAGCAGGCATTGATAGGCACATGCACTAATGGTCGGCTGGAAGATCTTCGTATAGCAGCAGACATTCTCAAAGGCAAAAAGATTCCTTCAGGATTTCAGCTATTGGTCATTCCTGCATCAAAAGACATTTACCTGCAAGCTATCAGGGAAGGGATCACTGAAATATTATTGAATTCAGGGGCAAATATACTTTCTCCTTCCTGTGGACCATGTCTTGGCACAGGACAGGGAATACCTGCAGATGGAGTTAATGTGATATCCACTGCAAACAGGAATTTTCTGGGACGTATGGGAAATAAAAATGCTAGTATTTACCTTGCATCACCTGCTACAGTAGCTATTTCTGCAATTAATGGAGAGATTACAGACCCGAGGGGTGAAAAAGGAAATGAAAAGTATTCATTTCAGCAGGAGCAAAGTAAAACGGTAGAGGTAAGTGCCGAAGATGACAGGTACAACCAGGGCGTTTGGTGTTACCAGGATGTGGATAACCTGAATACAGACCAGATGTTTGCAGGTAACCTGACATATAATATAAACAGTTCTGAACCTGAAAAGATAGCACAATATTTATTTAAGGGCTTTGATGATAGTTTTGCAGAAAGGGTGCAAAAAGGTGATATTCTTATTGCAGGCGATAACTTCGGATGCGGTAGTTCGCGTGAACATCCTTCTGTAGGTCTTGCTCATGCAGGAGTGAAGGCTGTAATTGTAAAATCTGTTGCACGGATCTTTTACAGATCAGCTGTTAACCAGGGATTACCCATAATAGTGATGCCTGAAGTAGTTAACGAATTTAATCCCGGAGATACAGTGAACATAGAACTGGATAGAGGGATTATTAAAATTGCCGAAAATACATTTAATTTTGCTTCTCTGCCGGATAAGCTTGTAGAGATATTGAATTCAGGAGGTTTGGTTAATTGGGTGAAAAACGGTTAACCATCAGCATATAGTTATTTTATATACAATTACAGACATTGTATTATGATTGGTTTAATGTTTTAGTTTGATATTTATTTTATTATTTTTACCTGCTTGTAAATTGATTTATTAATTAAATATATGATACATGGAAAATTTTAAAACTCTACTGGAAGGTAAGTCAGCAATTGTAACGGGAGGCAGCCTGGGAATAGGCACATCTGTTGCATTAAAGCTTGCTGAATACGGTGCTAATGTAGCGATAAACTACCGTAAGCATAAGGAAGAAGCCGAAGAAGTTGTAAGAAAGATACAGGAAACGGGAAGAAAAGGACTTGTTGTTCAGGCAGATATTTCCAATTTTGCAGATGCCCAGAAAATGGTGGAAAATGTTGTAAGTGAATTTGGCGGAATTGACATCCTTGTCAATAATGCCGGTGTTAACTGGGATGGTGTAATATGGAAAATGTCAGAAGAGCAATGGGATAATGTTTTGAATATTAATCTTAAAGGATATTTCAATTATGTCCGTGCTGTTGCACCTATTTTCCGCGAACAGAAGTCCGGTAAGATAGTTAATGTTACTTCAATAAACGGGCTACGTGGTAAATTCGGGCAGGCAAACTATTCAGCTTCCAAAGCCGGAATTATCGGATTGACAAAAACTGTTGCCAGGGAACTTGGTAAGTATGGAATAAATGTTAATGCTGTAGCTCCCGGGCTTATTGAAACAGATATGATGAAAAACGCGGAAGATAGTGTAAGACAGGCTGCTATGGCTGATATAGTACTGCAAAGGATCGGTCAGCCCGAAGAAGTTGCTGAAGTTGTTGCATTTATGTGCAGCGAACTGTCACGTCATATTACCGGTGAAGTAATAAAAGTTGACGGCGGACAGTATATTTAAATTACAAATTACAAATTACAAATTAAAAAATAGAATTATGGAATTGAATGATATTGTTGCTATATCGGCGTGCCGTACTGCAATGGGCAGTTTTGGCGGCAGTCTAAAAAGCGTTTCTGCTTATGACCTCGGAGCTACTGCTGTGCGGGAAGCGGTTAAACGTGCAGGTATAACACCTGAACAGGTTGATGATGTGATACTCGGTAGCTGCCGTCAGGCTGGTAACGGAGTCAATCCTGCCCGTACTGCTTCTGTAAAGGGAGGTATTCCACAGTCAGTACCTGCGATAACACTTAATATGGCATGCCCTTCAGGTATGAGGGCGCTTTCGTATGCTTCCCAGGCGATACGTCTCGGTGAAGCTGAAACCGTTTTGATCGGAGGATTCGACAGCATGAGTACTATTCCCTACCTTTTTAAAAATGCTCGTTGGAGTGGTTTTAAAATGGGAGACAGGAAACTAGAAGACGGCTGGAGCGATAGCATTGATCCTGTAGAAGGGATAGGCATGGGGCATACTGCAGAAAACCTTTATGACAAATATAAGATCCCGCGGGAAGAACAGGATAAGTTTGCTGTGGAAAGTCATCTTAAGGCTTCAGCAGCACAAAAGAACGGGTGGTTTGATGAGGAAATAGTACCTTATGTAATTCCTGCTACGAGGAAAACCCCGGAAATAGTTTTTGATAAAGATGAAACAATCAGGCATGAGATAGATGTTGAAAAAATGGCTAAACTGCCTGCAGTATTCAGGAAAGATGGCACTGTAACTGCTGCAAATGCATGCGGAATGAGTGACGGAGCTACTGCTCTGGTAATAACCAGCAGGCAGAAAGCACAGGAACTTGGAGCAACACCACTGTTCTCTGTTGTGTCTTATGCACAGGCTGCTGTTAATAATGCCACTATGGGTGAAGGACCCTCGGTATCAATACCTGCAGCACTTAAGAAAGCAGGTATGACACTGGATGATATGGACCTTATGGAAGTGAATGAAGCATTTGCTATTCAGGTTCTTGCGAATGAGAGAGTTTTGGAGTGGGACAGGGAAAAACTGAATGTTAACGGCGGTGCAATAGCTTTGGGACACCCTACGGGTATAAGCGGTGCCAGGATCGTCGTAACAGGATATCACGCACTGAAACGCCTTGATAAAACATATTGTGTCGCAGCTATTTGCGGTGGCGGTGGTGTTACAAGCGCAATTGTGATCAAACGCGAATCATAGGATAATTTGAAGTATTCAGATATTGAAGCCGGTGTAAAATTTTTATCACCGGCTTTTTATTAATCAATTAATCACCCAATCAATCAATCAACCAATCATCCTCTCCATAACCGTTGTTACAGACTCATGGATCACAACTTCGGCATAAGCATCAAGATGTGTTACATCCCTGTTTACAACGATGAGCTTAGCGTTGTTTTTACTGGCATGTTCAGGGATTGAAGCAGCAGGGTAAACAACAAGCGAAGAGCCTAATACAATGCACAGATCGCATTCATGCGCATGCTTTATTGCAAGCATCATCTTATCTTCAGGCATAGCCTGTCCGAAAGAGATAGTGTCCGGTTTAATTATGCCTGAGCAGTCTTCACAATAAGGAACAGTGATCCCTTCATTCTTTATCCGGTCTTCGATATATTGTCTTTCATATTTTTTTCCGCAGTTTAAACATGATACTGTAGCTACAGTGCCATGTATCTCTATGATCTTTTCGGGAGAGTTCCCGGCTTTATGATGAAGCCCGTCAATATTCTGTGTTACAACCGACAGTAGCTTACCTGAATCTTCAATTTTCCTGATCGCAATATGTGCCTTGTTTGGCGCTGCATCTTTCATTATATCCCATGTCTCGGTGCTCATCTTCCAGTAAATTTCTCTTGATCTTTCATCAGATATTATCCTGTCGTAATAAAAATCCGAAGGATCATACTTGCTCCATAAACCGCCGGGGCTTCTGAAGTCAGGGATGCCTGATTCGGTGCTCAGTCCTGCACCCGCGAATACAAGTATCTTATCAGCCTCGCTGATCAGTTGTTTGCCTTTTGTAATCAGATCTTCCATAATTTATTACATTGTTTAGCTTTCTACTGAACGACGTCATTGCGATCCCGACTTGTCGGGTGAAGCAATCTCATTCAGCCACAAAATCCTGCCCAATTTCCAATTTCAATCTCCAAATTGCCAAATCTCCAAATTGCCAAATCTCCAAATTGCCAAATTTCCAAATTTCCAAATCGTCTAATCTATCCTCTCAAATTTCCCCGGATAGTCTTTAGCCAGGTCAATATAAAGCTGTTTTCCATAGGTCCAGAATTCCTTATGCTTCTTCATCGTTCTCCCGATGATCTTATATGGAACTCCGGCAACGATCTTGCCATCCGGTATTTCAGCCCCTTTATGAATAACGCATCCTTCTGCCACAATAGTCCATTCCCCGATAACCACATCAAACCCCAGTACAGCGCCAATACCTATAATAGCACAGGTTTTTATCAGCTTACCGTGCACAAGGGCGCCATGACCAACAGTTACTTTTTCTTCGAGTTTTAAAAGCCCGTCAGGTCTTATATGAAGCACTGCATTTTCTTCTATGGCGGATCCATCGCCTATTTCTATTGAGCCGTAATCGCCTCTCAGGATAGCTCCATGTCCGATATAGCAGTTGTTACCGATCCTGACATCCCCGATGACCCTTGCAGAATCGCTTATAAATGTATCCTTGCCTATTTGGGGAACTCTGTCTCCGTATTTATAAATAGCCATAATTAAATTATTATTTTAGAAAATTTTCAGATAAATATAAATAATTTTATCAGAATACGGAATTTAGAATATAGAATACAGAATGTATAATAAGACTGTTTTTTCCGGATTCTGACTCCTGAATTCTGAATTCTGTTTTAATATATATATCAGTATATATTTACACTGAAAATATATTAATCCTTTGTAATTTTAGAAACTTGATAAAAGGTGGTTGGTAAAATAGGGTAAACAACATATTGATTTTATTGTAAAAATTTTAAATTTGTGCAATTGCAATTAAATATAATATAAGATATAAAGTATGAGGTATGCAGAGACAGGGTATAACCTTGAAATTGATCTGACACGCGGAAGTATTGAGAGAATTCAGACTGACCCGAAAGATACAGAGCTATATCTGGGAGGACTTGGAACTAATGCCAAAATGTTATGGGACAGGGTGCCTCCTGAAGTCGAAGCCTTTGATCCGGAAAATCTTTTAATATTTTCAGCAGGTCTTTTATGCGGCACACCTGCTCCCGGATGTAATCGTACAATCGTTACAACCATTTCTCCCCAGACTAAATTAATGGCATTTTCAATGATGGGGGGATTTTGGGCGCCTGAACTGAAGTTTGCCGGTTATGATAAAGTGGTTTTTCGCGGAAAATCTCCTGATCTTGTTTATTTATGGATACATAATGACAAGGTTGAGTTGCGTGATGCGTCTCATCTGAAAGGAAAAGGCTCGCTTGAAACAGCAGAGCTTATACGTAAGGAACTGGATGAACCTAAAGCGCAGGTTGCTTCTATAGGTTTAGCAGGTGAGAACAGGGTATTTTTTGCGTCTATTGAACAGGGTAAATCAAGTGCCAGCCGTGGAGGTATAGGTGCTGTCATGGGTGATAAAGGATTAAAAGCTATAGCTGTTCGGGGAACTCAGGATATTAATATTGCCAGACCAGAAAAATTTCTGGATCTTTGCAACGAAATACTAAAATATATAAAAGCGCGAGAGGGAAATCCTATTCCCGGTGTAATGCCGATCTTAGCAGGACTTGGCTCACCGCAGGAAATGAAAATTCATGATGAGAAATGGCACACAGAGAGCTTCATGTGGGGGAATTCACGTGTCCGCAGAAAAGATTTCTGGACAGAGGAAATTGAAAAGGAATGGAAAGAAACCATGGAGAATTCAAGGAAACGCCTTATAAGTTGCTATAACTGTCCTATGAAATGCGGCGCAACGATATCCATGCCGGGAGTGCCTACATATATGATGAAATGCTTTTCAAAGCTGACTTACACAATGGCAGCAATGTCAAATCTGGATTTTGGTCTGAAGATTGCTCAACGTGCTACGGAATATGGAGTTGATGCTTTTTCAACACCTCAGGTTATGGCATTCGGTTTTGAACTGTATGAAAATGGCATTATAAAGAAAAAGGATATGTCCGGTATGCCCGAAGACAATGAAGAGAAATTTTTCTGGTTGCTTGATAAGATCGTCAGACGTGAAGGAATTGGAGATATTCTGGCTAATGGCACATACTGGGCTGCAAAAGAAATAGGGAAGGGGGCTGATGAGTATGCTCATAATAATATTAAAAAGCATGAGCAGATGCCTTTGAAATTGTCAATGCTTAATCCTATCTATTTCCTTATGTATTGTACAGGAGAAAAGATAAATATTACCCAGATAGAAGGACAATTCCCGCAGATGCCTTTCCCTACGAGAGAAGAAAGAGAGGATTTTGTGAAAGACTGGATCCAGGTGCCGGATGAAAAATTCAAGCAATATTTCCTTGACTGGGAACTGAGGGGAGAGAAATCATTCCCTTATTACCCGACTGTCGAAATGTGTTGTGATATTGTTGACTGGCAGGAAAAAATGCACTATATTGATGATGCTCTCGGTATGTGTGCCGGATTGTCATCATTTCCCCTGAAACCGCCTTATCATATCCATAATTACCCGATATTGATCTCTGCAGGAGCAGGGATAGAAATGGATGAAGAGAAACTTACAAAGGCAGCTAAACGATACAGGACGCTGGTAAGGGCGATCAATATCAGAAGAGGAATGAGAAGGAAAGACGAAAAACCACCCGAAAATCATTGGAAAAAAAGATTTCCTGAATTGGAAAAACAGCTTTTAGATGAATATTATCAGTTAAAAGGATGGAATAATGAGGGGATACCTACAAAAGGATCTTTAAATGCATTGGATCTGGATTATGTAAGCGAAGATTTTTTACAGAGGGGTATCCTGTCTGATGCTGAGGATATACCTTCTGAAGAAGCCTTGTCATCGGATGCAGGAAAGAAATAATGCGAAGAGGAGATAATCGTTATGACAAAAAAAATAGTAAAATCAATTAAGGTTGATCTTGATAAGTGTAATGGTTGCCGGGCATGTGAAGTAGCATGTTCAGCATTTCACGCATCACCAAGATATAGTAGTATTAATCCCGCAAGGTCCCGCATCCGCGTGATCAGGGATCCAATTCGGGATGTATATGTACCTATACGGGCAGGGGACTACACTCCTGCAGAATGTACAGGCAGGCATACCTATATTATTGAAGGTAAAGAATATGACGAATGTAGTTTTTGCGGTGTTTCCTGCCCTGCAAGGGATCTTTTTAAAGAACCTGATTCGGGATTACCACTAAAATGCGATATGTGTGAAAGCGATCCTCCCCTGGAAGAACCTATGTGTGTTCAGTGGTGCCTGGCAGAAGCCCTGACTTATGAGGAAAGGGAGATAGAAGTTAAAGAAGATGATGAAGAATTGAAACCTGATGAACTGGAAACAGGACTCGAATCCCTGTCAAACAAATTCGGGATGGAAAAAGTTATGGATACTATTGCACGGATGTCAGTGTCAAAGAAGAGCTAATATGAAACGAAATGATAAAAGACCCAAGATCCAAATTTCAAATTCAAAATTCCAAGAGAATAATGGATGGAAAAATTGATTCTTGCTTCTATTATAAATAAATTATAAAAATTAAAACGTGGGACTTGGAGCTTGGAATTTGATACTTGGGACTTGAAATTTGGGACTTGAAATATAATGCCGATGGAGAATATTGCCGAATATAAAGAGATCGTTGATATTATTAAAGAAAAAGGCGGAGAAGCATTTAAATATTGCTACCAGTGCGGGAAATGCGATGTTGTTTGTCCATGGAATCTTCTGATCAAATTTAGCATGCGTAAAATAGTCAGACAGGCTGTTTTTGGTATGTCAGAGATAGAAGAAGAAGAAATTTGGCGTTGTACTACATGTGGGAAATGTGTTATAAACTGTCCAAGGGATGTGCAGCAGATCGTGTCCGGAACAGCCTTGCGAAGGATGGCAACGGAATTTGGCATTTTCCCCGGAACTGCAACCCCTATCCGTTCAATAAGATCAAGCCTTCAGGCTGACGGGAATCCTTTTTATGAAGAAAGAAGTAAACGAGCTGATTGGGCAAAAGATCATTCTGTTAGTGACTTCACAGAAGATATGGAGATACTGTACTTCCCGGGATGTTACCCCAGTTATGATCCGAGATTGAAAAAAGTGGCTGTTGCTACAGCAGGTATTCTTAATAAGGCAGGGGTGACCTTCGGAATTCTGGGTGAAAAAGAAAGTTGTTGCGGAGAAAGCATACGAAAAACAGGCGATGAGGAATTATTCGTTCAGTTAGCTAAGGAAAATATAAAAACATTTATTGATAACGGTGTAAAAAGAATATTGGTCTCTTCCCCTCATTGTTACCATACTTTCAAAAATGAATATCCTGAATTTATGGTGCATTTTGAGATAGTTCACATTACTCAGTATTTGGCTGAACTTGTTAATGATGGAAGGCTTGAATTAAAGAAAAAATATAAGAAAAAAGTAACATATCACGATCCCTGTTACCTGGGAAGGCATAATAATATTTTTGATGAACCCAGAAATATCCTCCGGCAAATACCGGGACTGAAATTTGTTGAGATGCCTTATGCAATGGAAGAAAGCCTTTGTTGTGGCGGGGGTGGAGGAAGGATATGGATGGACACTCCCAAAGGGGAAAGATTATCAGACCTCAGAATAGAACAGGCTGTGAATGTCAAAGCTGAAATATTGGCTACATCCTGTCCGTACTGCATTGCTAACTTCGAGGATAGCAGGTTGTACTGTAAGGGTGGTGAAGATATTGAGATAAAGGATATTACAGAGATTGTGTGGGACTTGTTGGATGTGTAGATACCGGATACAATATTGATTGATTGGGTGATTGTGCCGTAGGCATCCCTACGGGGGATGATTGATTGATTGATTGATTGATTGATTGAAACAGATTGAAAGAGATTGATACAAGATTGAGAGAGATTGATACAAGATTGAGAGAGATTGATACAAGATTGAGAGAGATTGATACAAGATTGAAAGAGATTGATACAAGATTGAAAAGATTGATTGAAAATAGAGAATATAAATTTGAAAGTAGTTATTGAAATCAGAAAAGAGAAAGAGGAAATTGGTAATATAAAACCGAAATTGGAGAATATAATATTTAGCCCTGAAAGGGTGTGATCATTTCAGCCCGGGGCAACGCCCCGGGTATATGAATAACAGAAAAACAGCGATTGTATGCTGCACTGATTCTGAGGTATTAATTACTCGCAATCGCAAAATGTAGAAATTGATTGAAAGTATAGTGTTAAATTAAGATAAAATAAGAAAGTGGAAAAAGGATTGGTGGAAGAATATGAATTAAAATCTATGGATAACAGCACTTTTGGGGATGTGATAGTTGTCGGAGGAGGTATAAGCGGTATTCAGGCTTCTCTTGACCTGGCAGCTTCGGGTTTTAAAGTATATCTGGTTGAGAAAGCGCCTACTATCGGAGGAAAGATGGCACAGCTTGATAAGACTTTTCCGACTAATGACTGTTCTATGTGCATTGAGTCCCCAAAATTCATCGAATGTGACAGGCATCCGAATATAGAGATACTTACATATACAGAAGTTGAAAAAGTAGAGGGAGAAGCAGGGGATTTCACTGTCACTTTAAAGAAAAAACCAAGATATATTATAGAAGACAAATGCACAGGCTGTACTACATGCGCCGAATACTGCCCTGTTCATGTCTTTGACCCGTTCAACCAGGATCTGTCCCTGAATAAAGCAGTGCACATTTATTTTTCACAGGCAGTCCCTCTTGTTCCTTATATTGATGAGAATTGCCTTTACCTTAAAGATAAAAAATGTACAATCTGCCTGAGTGTATGTCAGAATGATGCAATAGACCTGCATCAGGTAGCGGAAAGGAAAGTAGTCAAGGTCGGGGCTATAGTGTTGGCTCCGGGTTATGAAGTATTCGATCCTGCATTACGTGGAGATTATGGTTATGGGAAAATGCAGAATGTGGTGACCAGCCTTGACTTTGAAAGACTTCTTTGTGCTACAGGACCGCATGAAGGTGAAATATTACGTCCTTCTGACCATAAACATCCCCGAAGGATGGCATGGATACATTGCGTAGGATCAAGACAGGTGATCGAAGGCGGAAAAAGTTATTGTTCAGGTGTATGCTGTTCCTATATCCAGAAACAGGTGATCCTGGCAAAAGATCATGATTCAGGAAATGAATGTACTATTTTTCATAATGATATAAGGTCTTATGGTAAGGATTTCGAACGTTTCTATCAAAGAGCTGAGAACCTTGAAGGAGTGAAATTTATCAGAAGCTATGTATCAATAGGAAAAGAAGATCCGAAAACAAAAAATGTAACTATACGATATTCCACTACTGATGACGGTGTTAAAGAGGAAGAATTTGATCTGGTTATATTGGGTGTTGGTCTGAATCCGCCTTCAGACGCACAGCAATTAGCAGATATTTTTGGCATTGATCTTATTGATCATGGATTTTGTAAAATCAATCCTGTGAATCCTATTGAGACAAGTCGTCCCGGAATATTTATCAGTGGTGCTTTTCGTGGCCCCATAGACATCCCTGAATCGGTTGCTGCAGCAAGTGGGACCAATGCCATGACAGGTAGGCTGTTAAGAGCACGGAGAGGAAAATTGTCACAAGAACGTGTTTATCCTGAAGAAAGGGATGTTTCCGGTGAAGAACCAAGAGTGGGCGTTTTTGTATGTCATTGCGGAGCAAATATCGGAAGAGTGGTCAATGTGCCCTCTGTTGTTGATTATGCCCTTACACTGGATAATGTTGTGCATGCAGAAGAAGGGCTTTTTATTTGTTCTACTGATGCAGCAGAGCAGATAGCTAATACAATAAGGGATAAAAAACTTAACAGGGTGGTTGTTGCTGCCTGTACCCCAAGGACCCACGAGCCATTGTTCAGGGATACTCTTCGCGAAGGCGGTATCAATCAGTATTTCTTTGAAATGGCAAACATCAGGGAACATTGCTCATGGGTGCATTCCAAACAAAAAGAAGAAGCCACGGAAAAAGCGAAAGATATTGTGAGAATGTCTGTAGCCAGAACCAAAAATCTGGAGCCTCTGAAGGAATTTGACTTACCTGTTAATAAAGCAACATTAGTTGTTGGTGGAGGTGTTGCCGGTATGACCAGCGCCCTTAGCTTAGCTGACCAGGGATTTGTTGTTTACCTGGTTGAAAAAGAAAAAGAACTGGGTGGAATGGCACTCAGAATACCAACAACAATAGAAGGATTGGATGTACATGAATATATACGTGATCTTATACGGAAGATTTATCAACATCCTTTAATATATGTTTCTCATAATGCTACTATTACAGATGTTGATGGTTATGTGGGTAATTTTGTAACTACAGTTAATGCTGAAGGCAGGGTAAATAAAATAGAACACGGGGCAATTATAATTGCTACCGGCGCTGATGAGTATAAACCCACTGAATACCTTTATGGCGAGAATGACAATGTTGTTACTTCTCTTGAATTAGGAGAACAAATTGCAAATGGTGATAAGAGGCTGACTGAAGCAAAAAGCCTTGTAATGATCCAATGTGTGGGTTGCAGGCAGGAAGACAGAAATTATTGCAGCCGGGTATGCTGTAGTCATTCTGTTAAAAATGCATTGAAATTGAAAAAGATCAATCCTGAACTGGATATACATATAATTTTCAGAGATATACGAACTTACGGGCTTATGGAAGATTATTACCGTGAGGCTGCTGACAATAATGTGAAATTTATCAGGTATGAACCTGAAAACAAACCCAGGGTAGAAGAAGTAACAGAAGGTGGGGGAAATAAACTTAGGGTTATTGTAAATGATCCGGTATTAAACCGTGAGCTTGCCATAGATGCCGATATGGTGGCATTGGCTGCTGCAGTTATACCCGCAGCTGACAGTCAGGATGTTGCACGTATGTTCAAGGTAACAATGAACCCTGACGGATTTTTCCAGGAAGCACATGTAAAATTAAGACCTGTTGATTTTGCTGCAGACGGTATGTTTTTATGCGGTACGGCACACTATCCCAAACATATCACTGAAACAATAAGCCAGGCATTAGGAGCTGCCGGTAGGGCTGCAACCCTTTTGTCACAGGATACCGTCACAGCTTCAGGCTCCGTATGTGAGGTAAATGAGGACGATTGCGTGTCATGCGGAGCATGTATCTCGGTATGTACGTATGGCGCAATAGAATTTTATGATACACCAAAAGGAAAAAAAGCTAAGGTTAATCCTGTTATTTGCAAAGGAGATGGACTTTGCAATGCTAAATGCCCTACAAATGCAATTGTTCTGAAGCATTATACTAATGCTGAGTTGTTAAGTCAGATTGATGCGGCATTTGCTGATGTTTAAATTGAAGATAATATAGAAATGACTAAAGAAACAAAAACAAAGATCGTTGGTTTTTTATGCCGGTGGTGAGCATATTCCGCTGCGGACCTGGCAGGGGTCTCAAGACAACAGTATGCAACAGAGATAAGGATCGTCAATGTTATGTGTACAGGCAGAATAGACCTTGAATTTATTTTCAGGGCTTTTCTGAAAGGCGCTGATGGAGTATTCATAGGCGGATGCTATCCCGGAGAATGCCATTATATTACACATGGTAATTTTTCCGCATTAAGCAATGTGCTTATCAGTAAGAGATTACTTGATCTTATTGGGGTAAATCCTGAAAGATTAAGACTTGACTGGATGTCTGCGTCTGAAGGTACCCGTTTTGCAGAGCTTATAACTGATTTTTCTGTAAAAATGAAGGAGACAGGAACTCTTGGTAAAGCTGAAGGATTGGATGATAAAGCATTACAATTAAAAATCAAATCTGTTATTAAACTCGTTCCATATATTAAGTTAGTAGAGAGGGAGAGATTCAGGGTGCCTTCCAGAACTGTGGAAGCATATAATGATTTTTATAACGGCAATGAAGCTGATCGTATTTTCAGGGAATTGATAAGTGATAAACTTGCAATAAGTCAGATCATATCACTGCTCGATGAAAAACCCATGCCCGCAGGGAAGATATCTGAGGTTTTAGGATTAAGCCCGTCTGAGGTTTCGAAGCATCTTAAATCTTCAGCAATACAGGGATTGGCAAAGTATGATATGAAAAGTAAGTGTTATGTTTCTGTTAATGAGGGTATAGAGGTATAGAGGTATAGAGGTATAGAGGTATAGAGGTATAGAGGTATAGAGGTATAGAGGTATAGAGGTATAGAGGTATAGAGGTATAGAGGTATAGAGGTATAGAGGTATAGAGGT